>Ga0065711_1033820_pt1 | contig 24776 bp, 9 predicted proteins | sample Hoacrofraction12_FD_59098 | JGI IMG/M metagenome (GOLD analysis project Ga0065711, IMG submission 59098) | Hoatzin crop microbial communities from Cojedes, Venezuela - Epithelial fraction 12 v2 (version 2) | ecosystem: Host-associated > Birds > Digestive system > Esophagus > Crop | place...
TCCAACCCCCCTGCCGAAGCAGGGGCACCTACAGCAGGCTGCACAGGACCTTGTCCAGGCGGGTCTTGAATGTCTCCAGAGAAGGAGACGCCACAACCTCCCTGGGCAGCCTGTTCCAGTGCTCAGTCACCCTCAGAACGAAGAAGTTCTTCCTCATGTTCAGACGGAACTTCCTGTGCCTCAGTTTGTGCCCATTGCCCCTTGTCCTGTCACTGGGCTCCACTGAAAAGAGCTTGGCCCCATCCTGCTGACACCCACCCTTGAGATATTTATAAGCATTTATGAGGTCCCCTTTCAACCTTCTCTTCTTTAGGCTGAACAAGCCCAGCTCCCTCAGCCTTTCCTCATAGGAGAGATGCTCCGGTCCTCTCACCAAGTAGTTTTTATTATTCTATATATCTACATAAAAATAATTAGTAGTTAGTTACATCACAGAGATAATTAATAGCTATTTTATTTAACACCAAGCATGTCTGAGTAAAATATATATGCTAATGTAATACATGTAACTTAGAAAAATGTGTGTATTATGTATACACGCACACAACTTACGTTATACCATACTCAGATCAGTCACTTAAGGAGGAATTTGCATGTGTGGAAATATGGAAGAACAGAGAGTAAATGTTTGTGTTCTGTGCAGATGGAAAAGGAAAATAAAGACACTGGAGGAGAAGTGAACCAAAGAATATAAGTTCCTCAGAGTTATTCTGTTTCAGCTCATTGAGAACATTCACTTTTCTGATCTGCTCTACTGATATTTGCAAGTAGTGTGAACATCTTTTAGTGTAAAGTAGGCGTAGAACTGTATCTTTCAAAGCCTTTTGGAATTGGTCATTATTTCACGCAGGGGACTTGCAGCACTGGTGAAATGGAACAGAAACAGTAGAAAACCCACCTCAGTCAGGCTCACTGGCGCTGAATGTTCTGTGAACGGTGAAAACACAGAGAGCGAAATGAAAAAAGGTCAAAGCCTGAATACGAGACTGAGCTGGGAAAAGCCTCCCCAGCACTGGCATCTTCAGAAACTGTAGAGGCCTCTGGGGGAACGTGAGGAGTGCTTCAGTGAGAGTGATAAACCCAGCTGGGTGTTGGTCCCAAAATACTTCACAGTTTAGTGATAACTTGTGCAGAATCTGTCATATGTGATGTCTAAATGAAATTTGTGGAATGTTGCAATCCCAGTTGAAAAGGAAAACAAACCTGAATGGAATGGCTGAGTGGAAGTGTCAAAGTGCTGACAAATTTGTGAATAACCCGAGGCTGAAGAGTTGGTTTTGCCACTTTGAGGTTAGTCCTTCTGGTGTCTGCAGAGGACAGGCCTGGCTGGCTACTTGTGTTTAGTGATTAATAGGAAGGTGAAACGGAGTTGCAAGCTCTGTAGTCTTTTAAGTAGAAAAGCTATGAGCGTGTTTATATCAGCCTGGCTGTACTGGACAGCCTGCATTGCTGATATCGGCTGCCTTCTATGTCAGGAGTATGACAGTCACATTGATGTTCTCAGCACAGTGTACATGATCTTTATCTTTGTTCTTGTTTCTACTACTTTGAAAAATGAAATTCGGCTTTTCCAGCCAGAGCATTTATGTCTTTCTCTTGTTCATTTTATTTCAATACCCTTTCAAATATTTCCCTTTGTGATAAATTTAACTCACTACTTCTGATTAATAAATTAAGAGTTTAAGAGGTCCTAACAGTAAATAATAGTGGTGCTGATGTTAAAATGAGCTACATAGACATTCATGAGATAGGTTCGCACTGTTGCAATTGCTAATCTAAAAGCAGAATTAGGAGTAGATATAAATCTTTATAGGGAGGTAAAGACCCGGTTAAATAATTGTAGTGTCAAGATGCTTTGCTTATGTATAAAGTTGAAGTCAAATGTTTTCACCTTGATCAAAAAATTGTTTAAAAAAAAAAAAAACAACAAACAAACCAACCTTCCCAAACTACTGAATGTTTGATGACTGCTGTAATTACAAGTGAACACTTAAGTCCCATCTGTTTTACCAGATCACTGAAGCTATGAACGCTGTCAGTGGCTGTGGGCGAGCAGATAAATCAAGAGGCTAGCAGGCTGCTCCAGAGTGTAATGGCACCCCCCAATTTCCCACTCAGCTCGTTGATATTGATTTGCAAATGAATCTGCCTGTTTGTTTATTGGAATCACGTCATTACTTCAGCGAAGTGTTCCAGCCAAGATGCAGCAGCTTTCCAAGGCCTCTGGATTTCATTGTTTATCACTGTCACTTGCTTGTGGAAGGATCAGGAAAACTAGCAATGGGGACTTGTAATAACAAAAAAAAACCCCAACTGACCAAACAAAAAAGAAGTGTGAGCTAGAAAAGTACTTTGGTACTGATGTTTTCAAAGCAACTAAATGAATCTTAAACAATAATAATGCAGCAATGTTCAACTGTGTTTTAATAAAGATAAAGGCAATGTAGTGTGGGAATAATAGCAGGTATGTCACTGCTTTTGCTAATGCTCGTTATTTACTTGTTAATATAAGCAGTCCTAAAACAGATGCTTAGCTTCTAGATCAAGACCAGGTAGATAGAGACTCTATTTGCAGTAAGTACAATTATATGGATATTTCAGGGATGACTCTTTCCTATCACAGAAAGAACATGAGGATAAAATCCGGTAATACTCATATAGCACTAGACAGCAAAGTAACGAGAACAGGACAAGCTAAGGGGATGGATAGTTTAGATGACTGAGCAAGTCAGATGTTTATTGAAGGAGAGTCATGTCAGTGTCTTGGGTTTGAACTATCCATATAATGAGTGTTGGAAATTGCTTTGAAAACCTTTTTTTTTAGTCAACAAATTTTTCAGTTATAAGAATGATCAGTTTCCATACAGTATGTTAACATTAGAAGGACAACTGATGATTCTGAACCTACCTATTTGTTGTTGTGCATGTTTTCCCTTAATCTTGTTCTCTTTTCCCTTGGCTCTGTGCAAGAATGAAGAAAAGGGAATAGAGTTTGTCTTTTTAAAAACTGGGCAAACTAAGATAATCTGTATGTGAGATGAGAGAATGGAATAGCAGAGTGCTGCATTTGTCTTGCCCTCATTCAAGTGTTGACATTTCCGCTCATAAGCTGAATCTTGTAAAGAATGTCAAAATGTTACTGAGGAAAACCCCATGCAAACTCCCTCCAGCTCTTTGTTGCTTTTGACAAGAGTACATGAAGTCCTCTTATGTGCAAAAGAAGTATATCAAAATGGCTGGTTTTGTGCATTTCCTGCCACTATTTATTGGCAGGGTGGCTTCTGGAAAGGTTAAAGTAGAGTCTATTCATCCAGAATTCTGGCAGCAAAGGTAGCCAGAGATTTGGTGCCAGTCCCCTCATTTGAGCTTGACCTTGATTTCTTCTTGGTGCTCCCTGCATACACTGCCTCTCTAAAACTCCACTGTTCTAATGCTAGAAATATTTTTGGTGAGAATCCTGGGTTCAGCTGAGTTTGCGTGAGAGCTCAGCCACCTCTGCAATTCTGCACTTAACCTTTTGAAATTATCTAATGCTGGAGGAGAAATATATGATTTCTTTTCCTCCGTGATGGTAAGGCCCTACAATGAGTGGTGTTCCACGCCAGAAGTAAGCTTTTATTTTCAAACACATTGAGTTAGTAGGTTTTTTAAAAGATAATCTCTTGCACTTTCTTGACTAAAAGCAATTCACTAGCTCCTGAGAAAGATTAAATTCTTCCACTTTGTTTTCACTAATCAGTCTCAAAAGCCATTTATTGTGAATATACAACAGAGTAACACAGACTATCGCTACTTCACAGTAATTGTTTAACAGGCAAAACCAGTTGCAGATTTTCTGTGAATATCTGGAAAAGCTTCAGTAGTTATTTCTCTAATTTTTTAGTCGTGTCATAATCATATAAACCCAAATGAAGACATCTGTTGGAATTAAGAAATTTAAATAAGGATATTATGAGGAGTTTCCAGACCTTGTGATAAAATTGGTCCTGTAGCGTTCTGTCCCTGCTCAGAGTCTCTGGCAGTGCATGCATGTTCAGAAAAGCAAGCTCCACCGTAGCATGTCACCAGACCTCTGCTGTTAAGTGCCCCAGTTAGGCTAAACAAGACGCGGACTGGCAGGGAATCTTTTGGTGTATCTATGGAAAGTGGAAATTGCCGCTTTTTCACCTGGTCTTTATTGGGATTTAGAAGTATACTCCATTGTACTCCTTTCTGAGTGCATCGCTGTTCTTTGATAACAAAACAAGATTTCTGTACACTTTGATGCAGGTAAGGGCTGTCTTCATGTTTTCCTTCTCAAATTAGAAGAAAGTCTAGTCAAGGGGAACTCTTAGATGTCTATGTAAAGAGCCTTCTGGTTGTGTATTTATTGAATTTTTCTTCAAAACAAAAGCAGCTTTTTTTCTGAGAGCAAGAAAGGAGCTGTTTTTCCTCTTATTCTCCTGACACATTTCCAAGCCATTTGGGAGCAAATACTTGAAAAAATTTGACTGTGCATTAAAGATAAAATCAGACCTCATGGGATGGTAGCAAAAGAGAAAGTATACAGTAAAAATGAGAATTCAGAACGTACTGCTGAGTGTGCTTGGTGGTGCCTAAAGAATAAGTTGAAAGCAGGCTGAGGAGCATCAGGAAAGGCTGCAGGGTTATAGGATTCTGTTAGAATTAGGGGAAATGCCTTTTGGGATCAAAAAACACTGTCTGCAGATTCATAAAGCTAATATTCACGTTATATCTCATCTCTGTTGAGGAAGCCAGCAGGATTAAATAGGACGCTAACTGCCTAAACAAGGATGAATTTCACCCTCGAGACCTCAAAGCTCAATAAAAGTTCTAAAATGTTGAGACTGAAAATTGAGTGATACTTGTTTTTTGTAGAAGACAGTAACACTAGTACAGATAAGGGAATATTTGGTAATATGCATTGATGTCTAAGAGTAAGTGTGTCAAGGAGGGGAGACGGTTCAACAAACGTCGTGAATTTTCCTAGGCTTTGCTTGTCCCATATATTTAAATGTTGTTTGCACTATTGTCCTGCTATTTTTATGTAGAGATGTATGTACATTTTTTATTAACCTAAAGCATTGATAAGGCATATTTATGATGAAAAGGACACAGTAAATTTGGAAAGAGTGTGCAGGGACTTGTATTTGGTCTTTGGGAGTCTTTTGGCTTGCCTTGCAAGAATCCCATTTGTATTTAATTTAAGTATTTAAGAAGAAATAATGACTTTTAAATGGAATTTAGTGAGAAGGGTTTGAGTTAGCTTCTAGTTCTCCCGGTAAATAATAAATTCCCTTTGAGATTACCAAATGAAGGATGATATAAGCTATTAAAAATACTACCAATGGAAATATAGTTCATTAGCTACATTGCTAAGGCTGCAAATGAGTTTCCTCAAATTCATAAATAAGTTCTGTATACATGTGTATATAGAACTGAACATCTATTTTTGTATATTGACTATAACTGGATATAATGAATGTAATGTATATTGACTTCAATGTAGTTAAATAGTATGCGAATAGGTATATAGTGTGAATTGGTATGCATAGACTATAATGGACTATAACATTTATATATTTCGAACATATAATTACAACTGGACTCATAAATTAGGTGTTGGACATGTAACTACCCTCTTCAGGTCTAAATACTTTACTCTTCATTCAGATGGTTTATCAGTGTTGTTAGGAAGTTGTACAAACAGCCATGTATACAATTTTTAATGCAATTTTAAAGAAAGCATCTCTGTGTGTTTGTATTTTGGGTAAAATGCCTATTGTGAGCAACTAAGTCACTTTTCCAGACCTCTTCAATGCATGGCATCTTGCATGCCAAACTGAAAAGACACAAGCCCGCCTTAATATTTGCCAAAATCTGTGATTGCAAGGGATAAAAAGGAGGAGGGGGGAGTACTGGCTGAGAAAGGTAATGGCTTTACTGCATGATTCACCTGGGTGTATGTCTGTTATTACAAGACTGTGGAGGTTCTGGATTTCCTTGGTCTTTGCCTGGGGACTCGTTACTTGGTTTTGTGATTTAATTTTCTTTGTGTTGTCCAGCCTGGAGACTTCCCAAGCCCATCTCTCCCTGCTTGCGCTTCCTCAGTGTGCTTTGATTTTGCTATGCAACCACATAGTTTTAAGAAAGTCTTTTACTTTAGAGATTTGATAGAGAAATCAATAAACGTAGCCAGTAAAATGTTCTATCTAATAAAATATACGAGTTTTTGGCAATTGCACTATTTTATTTTCTTCTGAAATTTGGATTCCGTTTACCTTGTTATTCTACAGTTATACCCTCTCTGAAGTGATCCCAGTGTTCATCCGCATTTCTCTGACTGTGCAGTTCTCAGCAGTACTTGCTTGGGAATAACACATTAAACAGAGTATAACAGAGGTTTCCATGTCTCGTTTGTCTGATTGGATCTCAAAATTGGTTGGATGACCCTTATTTATAGGACCAAAAATTGTTTTAGCTATACCAATGATACTTTTGAGATAAGTAGACAATTGAAAAATGTTAGGAGTTCTACGTAATGGCATACCTCTGATAGAAAATTGATAATAAGAATTTAGGTAGATATTAATTTATGATTGACTTAAGTCAAACTTAGGATCAGATCATATTTTCTGCTATTGGATGTCAAAAAAACCAAACAGCCAACACAAAATTGTCATATCTGTATTGAGCTACCTACAGAATGCGTGCAGAGTGCTAGAGAGTGCTAGAGACATTTGGCAGATTTTGTTTTACTTTAGTGTTTTATCACAGAGTCTTTTTTCTTAATGAGAAAGTTGATAGATAGATTATACTAAACTAAACTAATCTCTGATTTAACCTTATGGCTTGTTATTTCAGCTTCTTGCATGACTCATTAGTTGTCTTGCCTGCCCGCAGTAGCTTGGCTAGGTCTCAGGAGAAGCAGATCAATAGAAAATACTTAGATTCATGGTCCTTTGCAGATACAGCTGTCACACATATATGCAATTTTGAACATTAATGTCTTTCAGGCCTTTCTGTCACTTGCTTGATTTGTAGTGGTGCTGTTATTATTTCATATTCTTTCAACAATAAAGTGCAATTCAGATGCTTTATCAGTGAATGTCACAGGCTTTGCAAGGTTTTTAGTGTTAATCTGAGAAGTCAGGGGTCTGGATTGTTGACTTACGTCAAGAGGACTGACTGGTTTACAGCCAGCATCCCTATTGGAACTATCAACTAGCAATGGGTTTTTTTGTAATGCAAAGCCGTGTGGTTATTGTATGAGAGAAAGAGGTGAAATGGAGCCCTGTACTAATAAAGGAGAAGACTATAATTATAAAATAATTCAGTTTGCCTTGTTGTGTTGAATTGTTTTTCAGTGCATTCTAGCACAAGCCTAGGTCACATATTAGTTAGCAGATTGGTTAGAGCTGACTCTGTGGCATTTAAATTCAAGTCAGTTTTTCAATTAGAAATAAATGCCATTGGAATGAAATCCAAGCAAATCTTAGAGGAAGGGAAATTCAGGTATAGGATGATACTGGGATCTTAAATAACAGAGCAACATCACAAAGACCACCTTTCTGTCATGTGTAGGCAAGAAATAATGGCTTTGTGGGTATGTATGGATGGGCTCCTAGCACTTACTCTGGAATGGTACATGTGCTTAAGTAACACTGCTAACTTCTGTGATAAACAAAGTTTTTCCTGTGCTGATACCAGTGCATCCAGGCCTGTAGGTTCTAAAAATATATGTCCAGAAAGGGGCCAGGGGAATTCGCAGTGCCATGTTAGTTTCAGGCTGACTGCAGGCTCATGGAGCGCTGTATCGTCTCTTACCTTTGGGTCACATACTGAAAGCTTGTTTTTTGTCATGACTGGTAGAGCTAAAAATTTACTTCAACTCTAATACGGTGTTGGATTTCCTTTGGTCTCCAGACCCTGGACATTTCTAGACTTAGGGCTTTCTGCGTCTTTCAGGCCATAAGAAATTCTGATCCTCCCATCTCCGGTCTGTATCTTCACGTCTACACTAGCTCAAATCTGAGATAATCTCCGCACCTTTTTCTGTGCCAGACTGCATTCATTTCGCAGGGCTAAATTTTCATTACTAAAAAAGGAGGCCAAATTAGAGGTCATGAAAGTCCTCCTCGTAACTCTTTTCCTTCTCATGACTGCTCCCAGGCTTCCTTGCTGGTGGTCTTGGTTCCCTCAGGAAGCAAATTCCCGGCAGCGGTGTGGCAGGGACAGTGGCCCTTCCATAACACAGAGCAAACAAGGTAATTACTTTTTAGCAGTCCGCTGTTTTTAGGCAAACACTTGCCAGACTGCTGCAAAGAAGTTGGTATTGACTAACAGTAATTACTTACTGAGAGGTGCTCAGCGTGGCAGGCTGCTTGCTATCTGAAATCGCCCTTGCATTCCCTGGAGAGCATACAGCAACTGCTCAGACCCAAGAAATGAATCATTGTGATCTCAGCCATCCCTTCCTGATGGACTCAGATGTCCTGGGGTACGTGGATTGTCACTTTTGGCTCTGAAGTCATTGCAGTATAGCAATGGCCTGGCCACACCAGATCTCAGAGAGGTGTAAAATGAAATCAGGCTCGGTTACTGCCCAACACCATATGGTCTGAAGGAAACCATGAAAGCTCTGAGGTAGGTAAACCCGTCTGCTAAAGTTGCTGATACTCTTTGAGAGAGGTCCCATAAACATAAGATTTGCAATCAGTTCCAAAATACTTATTATCATGAATTTTCTTAATTCTACATACATTATATGTCCATTTTAGAGTCAGTTATTTTTAAAGCTTGCCGAATTCTTGATCTCAGCGATTGCCGTAATAAAATTTTAGTTTCATGTCATGTGAGAAAAATGTTCTTTGTTTTACTGTGCTATGAGGCAAAGAAAAGAACAGCTCAAAGGCTGCTTTCTCTAGATCATTTGTTGCTCAGTGTATTTTTATTACAACCCCTTTTATTCAGCATCCTGCTAAATTTCATCGTTTAAGTTCTTACTGTTTGTTTTCCCTAGCTTTTGAGAATTCTTCTCACTTTGACTTCAAGTTCTGCTATAGAAGTATCGTGGCTTTCTGTCTGTGTTGTCCTGCAAACTGACACCAGTGATGAGCTCTAGGAAAGGATTTCTTTTTTAAAGATTCCAAGAAACTGAATAAAGGGAGCCTAAAGTATGTATGCAGCTTATCTAATCGTAAGATGATAAAGCTAAGTGGGCAACAATACAAAAAAAAAATAGCTCTGGATGCAAATTATCAGACGGAAAAAGGTGTAGCACAGAAATGACCTCAGATGAATTTTCATAAGCTGTCATCTGATTTAACTGGGAACAGAATGCATTAACCAACCAAAGACAAATTCAAACTTTTATTAAATACTGTGGCTCTGTTTTAAATAACTCTGTAAAGACTGATGAATTCGTTCAGATGTACTATTTGTCTTTGGGGCCTCTATCAATGAATCAGTCCTTTATTTGACTGGCTGACGTATTTAATTTGGTTTAATATATGATACCTGGAAAATGCCTTTCAGTTTGAAACGTTAATGACTGATGGTTACCATCGTTCAAGTTCTGCCTGTTACAATTCAGTTTTTTTCTCCACTCATCAAGTTTACTAATAATGATTAAAGATTTTCTTAGTTACATAGTCTTTGACAGCATAGATGATTAAAGACATGGGCAACTTGTAATGTGGAACAGTTCACTTCTGTCCGTAATTGATCTTCCTTTCCATAGTATCTGCAAGTTAGACCTAAGCAGAAGTGTAGAAGAGCAAGGTTATTCAGCACGTTTGAATGAGTTGCTTATGAGAAGATTGGCATTGCATTGGAAATTAGATACTTGCAATTAAGATGAATAACGTATTACATTGTAATATATAATACAATGGTAGTACATGGGTTTCAAATAATAAAAACTTACACTGCATTTACAGTTTAAAACTTTGTTGTGAATTCTCTATCTTGGCAATCCCACCTTCTGGTATGTTTTTTTGGGAAGAAATGCTACTGTTCCTTAAATACAAAGATCTGAAAATTAATATCAGTACGTAAGAAAAACCCCAAAGTGTTGAAGATGGTACACATGACTGACCTGTAGTTTTACTTACCAAGGGAATGCACAACTAAAATGTTTCCTGGCTTAGATGACGGGCACATGACTAGACTGGGCTGTCTTGGGTTCAGTTCCCAGCTCTGTCACTTGCTGGCTGACTTTGGCAAGACATTGCTGTGCTGCGTGCCTTATTTCCACATTGTGAGAATGAGCTCAATGATACTGACCTTGTCTTTAGAATTTACTGAAGATCAAACATATTCTTATGAACAAACATAAGCAACAGTTGGTCTTTTCACCTCTGTTTAAAAGGAAGCTGTATCTGTTTATCCTCACATGAGAAGAGTTTCCTGATCAGTCACTGGTGCAGAAATCAGTGTTTTCTGTTCCAGGCTGAGAGAGAAGGTGAAACTTCAGGAAATTGCTTTGTCTTGCTTCTGTTTCTTCTATTCCCATCTGTCAAATAGGGATCAGCAGCTTCTTTTTAAAGTGGTTTTGAACCTATAGGGAAAAAAAATGCGCTATACAAGACATACAGTTTACTTGTGCTATGTTCTAAATTTTGTGCCCTAAATGGCCTAAGGATACTAATGTCTGGGGAGGCTCCATTAAGGGTTTCAGTTGTAAACAAATAATTGGATACACATATTAATTCTTAATGTATAAATAAACTTCTATCATACACCATTTCCCCCATATTTATTTGCTGCTTTGTAAGGGTAGGTTATAAAATCCACCCTCAGTTAGAATTCTAATCCATCATTTATTCTTCCAGTTCAGTAGTTTCAGACTGAGAAGTGTGGCTTTCTGGTTGATGATTTCTGTCCAGTTGCATGCCTTAAAAACATATCTTATTTTTGTAAATATGTTTTCTGACAAAATAGAATAATGAATTAGAACAATTTCAGAATTATTTATCTTAAGTAAAAATGTGCTTGATGCATTTGGATATCACCTTTCATATTTTATTTCAGATATTTGAACACTATTTTTGCATGTGATTGATGATATATGTATATGAAAAATACTGTTTAACGTATTATTCTTAAATGTAGTATTTTCATATCAAATATACATAATGCATGTATTACGCATTGTATAGGATATAAAGTATTTAAATAGTAAGTATTTGTCTTCATATTTACTTACTGAATTATATAAAAAAATATGTTTAAAAGAGCCCTAACCATGCAGACTTTTGACTTTTGTGATGGAAATAGGAAAAATTAGCAAACATACGTATGTATAGCTACTATAAGCATACATTTGTAGTAATTATTCTGCAATCTTTGTTTCTTGTATTTAAATGTACTTTAACAGGGTGAGATCTTAAGTCATAGTACAAGGACACAGGTGCATTCTGTGACTGTATTTATCAAACAAGCGTATCTGCTGGCTGAGGATGTAGAATTATTCTCTTTGCCTTGAGTAGATCTTCAAGCTTAAATTCAGAAATTTACTCTGGACTTTTCCTAGGAATTCTCCAGATCTTGCTAAATTGTAAAGTAGAATATATGATGGCGTTTTCATTTTCTGTCATCATTATCTGGCTCCTTGAGTGTGTGTCTGGGCCTATCATGTAAGGCTGAATACAAATCATTGAGTTTTCAGAGTATTCATCTCTTGAGTAGCTATGTACTAAGCCACTCCTTGCATTAACTGTGGACTTGCATATTGCAGTTGCAGTTCTGACCTTGACTACCTAATACTTCGTATGATATGTAGTTATTTCAGCTGTTTCTTAAACCTATGGAATCGTATCTGGCTTAATATTGTTCCTTGCAATGTAACTGCTGCAATCTGTTTAGCAATGTGTTAATCGCTGATATTCTAGAATATGCAAAGAAGTACAAGTAAAATACAAGCTGTATAGACTATGTGGATATTTTTCCATATTTGGCCTAGTGATAAGAGTAGAAATCAATTGAGGTGCAATGATATGTGTTTACTTCACATGCAATGAAGTAGCTTAAACCGTAAGTTATTCTTTTCTGTTGTCCGCAGTCCTGCACACAGTTTGTCACCACACTGCGTGCTCAGGTAGAAGAGTGCTGCTTTAGCAGCAAATATGACCGTTACATGGAAGAGGCAAAATGGCTTATGAAGATAAGATAGAACAGCAATAGGAATCTGAAGTATTTGTAATTAAGAAAGAAGGTATCTTGTAGACTAGAAAGGAAAGTTTCACTACAACTGAGTAGAAAGCTGCAGATAGTGGTAAAATCGGGGTGAAATAAATGACCGAGCTCAAAACTGGGTTTTCAGAAAAATAACGATAATACCTGAAATTCATGGCTGGGTCAGACCAACATTCCTGGCATTGTCCCTCTAATAGTGGCAGCAGGAGATGCTAGTTAAGGACAGTAGGCAAGACTGGCAGCTCTCTGCTGCCCATCACCTGCCCAGCATCCACATCTGTTGGATTAGAAATGTCAAAGACAAGAGGCAGGGATGTATCCTCTAACATCTTTTTTTTTTTTACCTATTATCTTGAACCTGTTGGAAATGTTTGCCTCCACAGGCTGCTGTAGCAACAAATTCTAGTTCGTGACCCAAGATGTAAAGTTCCTCTGGGCAAGAAAGGGTACATTAGAAACATATGGACATACGTTCTTAGCTGTCTCATCCTGGTGGCATAACACCCAGTAGACAAACCTCAGTCAGGTTTTTTTGAACACAGATCAAATGGAAATATTAAAGGGGTGTCATCCTTCAGGGACAAGATTGTTTGGGTTTGGGGAATAAGTGGATTCGCAAAATGAAGAATAAAGTCCTGGCATAAGTTAGTGATGCAGAGGTAGAATGGATTTCAGCAAAAGTTTTCTACCAAACATTGAGTAAGGGTATGTTCAGTTGTGAAGATTCAATGAGTTTGCCTGTGTTTTGGAATAAACCTCACTATGTGCTTTGTGAAGACCAAGTCACGTGCTCCTGTCTGTGCTCAGCTACAGCCTTTAAAAGTATATGACTTACTCAAGATCACGGAAGGTATGAAGACTGATTGGTAAAGGAAGGATTTGGCTTTTGGGATTTTGCCCTCTGTAGGAAGATTTTGAAATGCCAACTTTTTTGATAAATGGAGCTGCAAATTATCATCCCTATTGAAGACAGCTGACAAAGCTCTTCGAGAAAGTAGTGCACCCAATTGATTGTTGATTGCATGACCAATCTCAAAACAACTATTTTATTGATTTATAGGAAGAAAGCAGATTGCCCAGAATTAGTCTTAGATTTCACTCAGCTTTGTACGTTGATTTAAAAGGCAATTCTTAGGAAGAAGGGGTTCACAGCATGCACCTCTTTAGTCATGTTACACAAGTAAATCCTTACTGTACAGCTCAGCTTTCTGCCATGGATAAACTGCAGGACGTTCCTGCTTTAATCCTTGATTTGTCATTACTAGTCTTTTCATGGTTGTCTTTCTGTGTAGTTTCACTCTGTTGTTATCGGTTTTTTAGTTGATGACACTTTTGAGGCAAGTAATTTTTGTAAAATTGGATGATGCATGTCAGCTAATTAGGCTAGCAATACCCTTATGAAGAAAGAAGGAGAAGAAAGGGAGTGTAGCTGGAGACTTCTTCCATTGCTATTAACAGTCTTTGAGGAAAACAGATGTTCATTTGAAGATTTTAGAAGAAAAATACAAATGTTTTGAATTCAGCTTTAAAGTGGGAATAATATTTGGCCAAATTAATATGAAGTGATAAAGAACACATTTATCTTCTGAAATAAAGGCAGTAATTTCATTATATTCAAGTGCATCTCCCTACACTAGTAAGGCATTTAGATCATTTGTTCTAATTGCCATTCTGTCTTATACCCAATGCCTAGAGTAAAGAAATGTGCATTTTTTTCAGATCTGTTTCCTTATAAATTCTCAGTCTTGAAATAAGAACAGTAAACCCAACAGTGGTTGGTAACCTCACGTTTTGCAGATAAATACATTTTGGGATGGGGGCCTTACTGCTTCTAGCTGTGTTTCAGCTATAACTGCTTGTCTGCCAGTATTTAACTCATTGGTCCGTAAAGTGCTTTTAGATACCTTAAGTAGGACTGGCTGTATGGAAAAGAAGAATTTCCATCTTCCTCTGTCTAAATCATAGACAAAAGGTTTAGTCTGTTGGGCTATTTCTAAGTGCTGTGCTGTAGTAAAGATGCAGTACCGAGGTAAGATTATATGCTGTAATAATGAAACAGTGCCAGGTGCTTTCTTTTATTCCACTGGTGTTACTTCTGTGTAAAGTTCTTCTGAAAATGTATAAAGTTAATGGTATCCAGTGCAGACACTGTCTAGAGCCCTTCTTCCTTCCAATTGTACAAGCCTATTCATCATTTTAGCTTTTTGTAGAATAAATGCCGCCGTAAAGGGACTGATCATTCACCGAAGTACTGGGATGGATTAGTTTGTTGTAAGGACACAATAATGTGTTCCCAGTCAGTAAGGGGCATTGTCTAAGAGTTTATCTACAGTGGCAATGAAACAAAAAGGCGCATTATTTTTTAGGCTGTAAACCTTATTGCTGTTGCTACATTTCAGTGGCCAGCTCTGCACTGAACAGTGTAAAAAGGACCACTTGAACTTTTTTGCATCCCAAGTCTCATGAAAAGTTGTAAACCTCTTTGCTCAGATATAGGGGAGCATTCAATACTCAAAACGCAGTTGTTGTGTAGTCTTGTCAAGGCATTTCAAGTCTGGATCTGTAATGCTGGTGCAACATGATATGGGTTCAGTTCAGCTAGCTACCTATGGGCTGTCTGGGGTGCAGGTAGTCATCTAGTTGTCAGCACTGGTTTTAGCACTGGTTTCAGCTGGGCCTGCAAAATGCTCAGCCAAGGTTTTAGGTGAGGGGTGTGTATTAAAAAAAAGTATCACAGAATATCATGTACATAACTAAAAATATGCATATATGCATGGTGATATTGTAGGTAGTGATCATCAATACTTCCTCCTTGATTAGCTCTTCTTTTGGAAGAATGTTTGATGTCAACAGCCTCATAGTGATCGTGTTCTACTTTTCCAAACAAAGTTTTTTTCCGTGGTGATATGTTTCTGCTACGGAATGGAGGTTTTAGTCTGTCTGGGAGATTGTGAGGATAAATGCTGTTCAAAAGCCACAGGAACTCATAGGCAGATACAGGCCGGTTTCTCAAACTGTCATTATTAGCTTTATTCTCTCTATTCCAGGAAAATTAGAGGGTAGCACAGCAAGTTGCCCAAGGCCATTCGCTTGATCAGTGGCAGAGTCGAAGAATCAGCTCTCAGCTGTTTCATCTCAGTCCAGTGCAGTAACTGCTAGATTGCCTTGCCTTGTTAAAGAAACCCTTGCTAATTATATTAGAACTCTTGGCAGACTTCAAGGATTTGACAACAAGGATTTGTTGACTCTTTCTTAGTGGTTACCATGGCTTTCAGTGGGTTTGTTTCTTTTCCTGACAGGTCATGAAAGCTGTTAGTAACATACTATTCTGCAGGCAGCAATGCATGTTCTTTTAAGTCCTGTTGTTGATGCTGATAACCAAATAATCATCTCAGTTATAACCATCCTCTGAAAAACTACCCTGTTCCCGGGAGACATTGTCAATGGAATTCTACGTTTTCCTGCTGGAAAGTAAACAAAACTTGCAGGCGGGAGTGGAAGATATGGAAATCTAGAAAACATTAAAAACCTCAGTAATTTCAGATCAGGTAAGACTGAAGTTTATATGCTGGGGAAAACTCCGCTGGTTAAATACTGTACTTTCCTGCAGGCGCTACACAGGCATAGGAACTTTTATGGTATTACCCTGTGACAGGACACTGTCTTACCATGCAATGTATGTGTGGGTGTTTTCATTACAGAAACTCACTCGTTTATGTTAGTTTTTGGCTGTGTTGCAAGGCTTAAGGTTTCATGGAGTTTGCTCAAAGACTGAAATGAATAAATTGGGAAAACAGCAAACGTAGTTCAGATTTTGCGATGTAAAATTGCCAGGGGCATTCAGCTGAATACACTTTACTCCAGCAAAATATAACATGTAGATCCTTGCTGTTAACATCAATTATTTGTCTGATGCACACTGAGCTTTTAAGACACTGCCTTTGATGTTTAGTGGTAGCAGTGTCTAATGTGACCCTTGATGCTTCTTCATGTCAGAGAAAAAGTTGGCTGTGAAAATATGGACAAAATCCCATTTAAGCTCATTACGTTTCTGTTGAATTTAGTGTTGTCCTTCTGCATATGGTCATTTGTCTTACGAGAACAACACCACAAGAAAGCTGAACATATTTACATTTGTTTCTTCCTTTGGTGAACTCTTGACTCTTTCACCTTGGTTTGGTCTCCTCTTTACACTCATCTACCCAGGAGCAGCTTTATGGAGGCTTCATCAATTTGTATTAACAAACTGCCTTGAAAGGTTTAGGGACATCACAGATTTTAAGAATTGATTTTGTTTCACTGAATCGAATTTGCATTTTGCATTGACCTCAGTAGATGAATATTCCTAGCTGAAGACATCAATGTTCAGGACATGGCATAAAGCCCTATGTGAGGAAATGGAAGCTAGTTTCCATCCATCCATCTTGCTATTAGATTAATAATTTTAAATGAAGCTATAAATTAAACATTTATCAGTATTAAAGTTTTCTGGGTAATAAATCTGTGTTGAAGCATGTTGAACAATGCTGGTACTGGTGCTGTATGTTGTACAAACACAGCAGTACAAACAGTTGCAATTTCAGCCTTACAATGGGGTAACCACAGGCAGCAAAAGCCCTCCCTTCTCTTCCCCCAATACTCATTTCTTTTCAGTGTGTCATCGTAAAAATTGTTTTCTCATTATAAAGACCAAAATGCAAACTTGCAAAGCTCTGAGTGGCTATCTTTTTAATGCCAAAAGATACATAATTTTAGGGAATGTACATGTAATTGCTTCCCATCCTTTCTGACAATAGTGGGGGAAATAAAATTAGCCACGAATAACACATCCAGAGAAAGTGAATGGAAAAAAAAAGATAATAAGCACTTTTGTGGCATTTAATTTATATCATGGATTTGCAGCAGAAAAGCAGAAACCAGCCAGTGGACAACAGGGTATTAATTCCTTTTTAAATTTAAAGGTTGACAGCCCCATCTCGCAGCAGTCACGAGCTGTATTTTGGAATGCTGAACATAGAAAATAAACTTTATAACTTCAGATCTGGATGTCTTTAGGAGCTCAGACAGCACCTGACTGAGTCTGCTGGGAACAAGACGTTGGACAAACAGCTTTTGAGTCCACTTAAAACTGTTTTGTGGTTTCTGCAGCCTGGTTCAGTTGAGTTTACTGTTATTTGCAAGATTTTACATGTAGTGCCTGTCACTCCAAAAGTTGTGTTACGGGAGAGTATAGCTAAAGATGTTTTTTTAAATGGCCAATTTATTATCCTCAGGCATGAAATGATACTTTTTTTTTGTTAAAGCATATTCCATCTTTAGAGATTCTTTTCTTCCTCCAAGACTGAGTTGAGATTGTGGTGATGTAGTAAAATTGTTTTGATGCCACAACTCCACTCTAATATACAGTAAGGCAAGCAAGCCCAATGGCAAGCACAGAAGCCTGACAATTAATAGCTAAACAGCAATAACAGCTATATATTTGATCTAGCACATTCCAATCAAATCTGTCATTATCTCAAACCCTTTGACCCCATGTTGGGTGCCAAAAAGTACTGGGTTTAACCCCAGCCATCAACTAAGTACCATGCAGCCACTCGCTCAGTCCTCTCTGATGAGATCGGGGAGGGAATCAGAAGGGTAAAAGTGAGAAAACTTGTGGGTTGAGATAAAGAGAGTTTAATAGGTAAAGAAAAAGCCACACGTGAAAGCAAAGCAAAATAAGGAATTCATTCGCTGCTTCCCATCGGCAGGCAGGTGTTCAGCTGTCTCCAGGAAAGCAAGAATCCATCAGGCACAATGGTTACTTGGAAAGACAAACGCCATCACTCCAAACATCTCCCCCTTCCTCCTTCTTCCCCCCACTTTATACGCTGAGTATGACCTCAAGTGGCATGGAACATCCCTTTGGTCAGGTGGGGTCAGCTGTCCTGGCCGTGTCCCCTCCCAGCTTCTTGTGCACCCCCAGCCTCCTTACTGGTGGGGTGGGGTGAGGAGCAGAAAAGGCCTCGACTCTGTGCAAGCACTGCTTAGCAGTAATTAAACTATCCCTGTGTTAATCAACACCGTTTTCAGCACAAATAAAAAATATAGCCTCATACTAGCTGCTATGAAGAAAATTAGCTCTATTCCAGACAAAACCAGCACAATCATTGAAATACAGTGGGGACATGCTAGATCAAGGGACGTAACCTAAATATAGTATGGCATGGCACAACCGAGATGCCCAAAAGGGCTATATGGTCCTCATAAAGGGGTTTTTCACATCCCATGCAAAGTTCTCTGCTCCTGTCTCCTCAACATTTTTAACCTGACACTTGAAATATGTCAGCTCAGGATCCTGTGTAGTCCCATCACCAAGAAAGATAGGGCAAGGGGCAGATATCCAGTAAGGTGTGGGAGAAGACTGCAGAAAAAACAGCGTGTCCATTACTAGTAGTTAAGACCCCCCCAAGGAAATACTGTTTTCCTTGATCGTCTGGAATTCTTTTCACTTTTGCTTGTGAGATACAGGAATGTACAAGTTTTTGAAGGAGTAGCGGATTGCATGTGGTCTACACAGATGACATTTTTACCTTGGGAAATAGCAGTAGAAATATGTGACTAGTGGTATGAAGCTGTTTTAAATACTGTCTGAACCAGGAACTGAAACACCCTCTCCCCCCAACCGTCCCCTCCCAAAATGCGAATAAAAGGGGATGCATAATAAATTCAGCAAAAATTCAGAAGAAGATGAAGCCATCTGTATAATACCATCCCAAGAGGCAAAGAAGAGGAGGCTCATTGTAACTGTGAACTGCCTAGAGAAATTCAGCTAATCTACCTGCTTAACCCATTTTGTCCGAGCCCAGTGCAGGGCACAAATGTAAGGTGAACACGAGATGTGAATCTCAACAAAGGATTTGAAAATCTGAAGGATTTAAAGACACTTCTGTTACCTTTTCTCTTTTGGGTCAGTTAGTTCAGACATCTTTACTTAGGTGTGGAGGGCATCTGCAGTGAGGACATGCTTGACTAGCGTACACTCTGGTGTACACACAACTAGTTCTGTAACGATTGTCTCTACATACAATAAATATCTTCATATACATTTTAAGGTTTTCCATCCTCAGTTTGGGAACCAGGAGTGGGTAAGAGTGCTGCCAGAGGACTGATTGTTAGCGAGAAAAAGACAAAAAACTGTATGCGTTGAAAAGGCACTGAATACTTCCACAGCAGTGCACTGCAATGTAGGTTTGGGATGTCCTCAGGCAGAGAGAAGTATAGAGCTTAGTAACTGTTGGCTTTTATTGGAAGTGAGTCTCTTTGATAAATGCTTTCCTATTGCTCTTTCTGAACAGCTCGTACCGTGTTTATAATAATGACAGTGGGGTGAAAAGGTTACATGTATTCTGTTATGCAACTGATTTTGCATACACTGGACTGTATTTGAGTGTATGAAAAAGTGTGTGTGTTTACGTTTATACTAGAAGCTTACCTAGGACATAACCTTTCTGCAAAATAAAGCGTTCCTGAAATGACATTTGTTTCTTCTTATTAATTGGAAGGAAACTTGTGTATAACGTGATGCCAGATGTTCGCTACCATCACAGATCAGTCCAGAATAAAAGAACACAGGCATAATTATCTAAGGAAATAAGGAAGCTAGAAGTTTGGGGGAGTAATTTGTCAGGTAAATGAATTTCAACATAAACTGTATGAGCATGGGATGACACCTTATTTGTCAGAAAGCTGTTACCTATTGGGGATGACAACTGCTTCATTGCTGTTTTTCTTTGCTTCTCTTCCTGGCTTTCGCTTATGCTCTTTTTTACTCTAAACACCCTTTTTGAAGTAGACAGTGAAACCCTGAACATCCAGAGTGGCAGCTATGAAAAACTTGAGCTCAGTGAATAAAGTACCGATGAGGGAGGAAACTCAGATCCCTGCAACAATACAAAGTCTTTGCCTACAACTGTTGAAGGGGACAACGTGGCCAAAGCATATTGCTTCTTTTTTCTTATTCTTCCTGAAATATTACTTATTGGTAAACTTTTAAAAATGCTAAATCTCACCTAAAACCGGTTGTTTGCAGCTTTATTTCTCGTTTGACGTGACACTGAATAAATGAGGGGGGGAATTCTTGATGTGAAGCCTGAAATAGATACAGCATCAGTTCAGATTGAACAAAAACATTTTTTTTGTGAGTTTTTTTATTTTTGGAAAGAAAAAGATCAGTCCAAATAAATAATTGTGTTTTGCCCAATATAAATGCTTTGATCTGAGGTAATTACACCTTTGTATTTGATATTTTAAGCAAAACCAAAACAAGAAACACCCTATGCTTTTTAAAATGCTAAATAATTGAAAGGAGGTGAGAGTACATGATGATAGTGTGTGTGACTTGTCAGTCTACAAATTTGAACTTGTTGACCTATTTTGGTGAGATTTGATTGGAAGTAGAAACTTCAGAGTTACTTTCCCCTGCACCTTCTAGGAGGGACGCAGCAGTGTTGCTGAACCTGGCCTTCACTTCTGAAGTTAAAGCCAGAACAAATACATAACTTAAAAGTGCTATTTGCCTTTTAGAATAAATGATCAATCTAGTGATGAGACTATAGAAACTGTAATGCACTTCCTGTAAACAAAGCACTGAAGAAAATGAATCAAAATCTTCATCTAGGATGAATCGAATTACATTGGCTTAAAATCGTAAATTGTTCATTTGCGACAACCTCCTGGTTTCCAGGAATTCAGACTCGGAATCACATCAACATGTCAGTTAAGCTGCTCAGAAGCAGACTTATTTGAGTTTTAAATGACTTCCTGTTATTATTTACCTCTTATGTAATCCATTATGTAAATAGAGAAAGGTTTTTTTAATATACTCTCAAAGTATGCTGTTCTCATCCCTGCAGGCATGCGCAGATGCATGCAAGCCAGGTTCTTCGGTCCGGCTTCCTTGAACACTGGTTTCAGCAAGTGCCGTGGAAGAGTGTTGCTGCTTGTAAGATCTTGTTAGGTTTTTTCACAGTTAGGCTGTTATACACTTCTTAGTGTATAATTTCATGCTGTTGTGTCTCTAATCAATTTCTTTCAAGCAAAACAAAAGTGGCCCGTGTTGAGTTCTTAATTGTGGACACTGCTGCTGCTGCGCTTGGAAGCATGTTTTCCCCCAATTTCCCTAATAATAGAATGAATGTGTGTGTACGTACATGCCTTTGCAAGGAGAAGGGTGTGGATTTGAAATAAAAAAGTCTGGGATGAGTATCTAGATCTGGGTGTCCAAATATTTTGTAATTAAACAAGAATATATACATCATTTCTCACCTTCCCCAAACCTCAGAAAGCATTGGAGCAAGTGTTAGGAAAGCGTGGCAGGGATGAATATAGTGGAGGAGAAATGGTGTGTGGAGAGAGGGGTGCAACACTGCTCCTTTGGGGATTGCTGAGAACAGAAAATTTTTCCAAAACAGAAAAATGTAATTTTGGTAATAAGAGTATAATGGAAGGCATTTTGTATTATATGGTACCCATTATGGGAAATAGTGTTTCCAATTTTTCTTTTTAACTTCCATAAATATATTTGTTAAGATCAAATGGCATTATTAAACAAATAACTCGAGCAAAAGGATGCATGCAGATGCATTTATAGGGTGTTTATTACCTGTTAAATAAGTATAGCACTGATGGTGAGGTATTGTAAATTACTAATGTCACCAGTCGTAATGTGGGTGTAACTTCTTTTGATAGCCTGTAGACAGGCATCACCGAGGAGAATAGAAAGGTACTAGTGACCAAAACTCAAAGCATTAATCGAAATAATAAACTAAATATTTGGATAAGATTGTTCCTTAAAAAAATGTGAGTCAGGGAAGAATCAGAATTGGGAAAAGAGAACAGAAGTCTGCAGAACAATATTTTCAATTAGTAGGACCTGGAGCTCTAGTAGACTGAGGATGGGACGGAGGACAGAATCCACTTTAAAAAAAAGGGATAAAGCTGTCGCAAAAGAAAAAAGTTGGGATGAACTCACCTGGGGATCTAAATATTTTGAGACTTAAAAGGATTTATTTTCTTCTGAGGTTCACTCAAAACAGTTTCCAGTGCATCATAAAACCACATTGCTAATTGTTTCTCCTACAATGCATGACAGTCAAACAGACTTTTAAATACTCTTTCCAGTTACTGCCACAAACCCATTTTTACTGTATCAGTACGATGAAACAGTTTTTGCTTCAGCTTGTTATGGTGTTGCAAATAATAGTATACTGTTTTTTCTGCTTTACTGTGTTCTACCCTTGAGACAACCTGAGTTATTTACTGAAATAGCGTTTCGTACCAGCTGAGAACCTGCCTTCAAAGAAGTTGGTGACTTTTGGAGGCAGAGTCCTGCAGTGGCTGTAGGATGTTACCAGCAAAGCCAGTATAGCTGTGATCACCCAGGGATGAGGAGGAAAAGGATTAGCACATCTTTACATCCTCTCTTTCTGCTCTTCCCTCGTGTGAAGGCAGGAGTATTTCAGGGACAATGCGGGTCTGCCCGTAAGCCGTTATAGCTGCTGTCCTTGATCTAGTTCTCTTTGAAGTGGAGCTTTGCCATGGTAAATGTTTTGGGAAATTGCTGGTCTGGCCTTCCCGGGGAAGCTCCCCACGGTGCGTTAGGTTAGTGCTGCAGGGAGCAAAGAGGGAACAGGGACCCACCGCAATAGACGTTAACCGATCGCTGTTTCAGATCTTGCTCAATTTAGTATTGTGGCAATGTGGCAAAGACTGCAAAAATGGAACGAAGGAGTGAATAATAGTATAGTAAAATAATTAAGGCTCATTTGTTCATGTTCTCAGGAGGAGAGACTGAAGCTACGGGTCAACAGTGAAATCAGATCATTGCTTTGTTCAAAAATAAAGAAATCTAATATTTTCTTTGTCCTCTGCTGAGTTCAGGACAGCCCAGAAATTGGTGTTCATGGAGGATATTGATTAGTTTTTGATTTAGCTTTGGCTTTGCTCTTCTGTTGGTTGGGGAGGGCGAGAGCAGCTGTCAGTTCAGACTTCCTATCTGGTTTTATCACCAGTTTATTGCAAAGGCAGCTGACACTTAGCACTGGGTATTTTTTTACAGTTTTTTTTGTACGCTGCAAGAAATGATTCGGATATAGGATTAAATGAGACACAGAGCACTTTTGAGTTGGCACTTTGAGTGTTAGAGAGGCTTGTGTGTTGGCGTAGAAAAGCAACTGGAATCTCTTCTGTGCCCACCAAGAAAGGTGGGAGGGAAAAATGACCATCCTGAGAGTAAAAAGGCATGTAAGCACATAAAATATGAAATGCCTGAGATGATGTAGGATGCTCTGAATAGTTCTAAAATCATCAGAGGCTGGTTCCTTGTACATATAGACCCTCCTAATTCTTATGTTAGCAAGCATTATTTTTATCTGATAAAAATACAGTCCAATGGAATAAAGTGCAAGACGTCATGCAAGGGATATCTGTTGTTGCCTAATAGATGCTAACATCTGTTTATCTCATATGGAAAGCTTTAGAGCGGTCTAGATAGAAACAACTCTGCTAACTTGAACATATTTTGTCTCTTCTGACTCATAATTTATTTTAACAACTCCTGTTTGGTATAGCAGCTCTTTCTTTCTCAAGAGTGTCTTCCCTTATTGTAATTAATATTTGTCTATATTTTACTTTTGTTTGTGAGCTATTCTTGTTCCTACAAAAGTTTAACTGTGCTGTGCTGGAGAATGGTGGTTTCAGGTGTAGAAGGAGATAATGGAAATATTTGCACATCTGATCATGAACGGTTAATGGCATGGGGCCATTCCGGAGTGTGGTTTTGGAGGCAGGTCGTGCAGGGAATGTAAAAGCTGTTGTGGAAAATGAGATTTGTTTACTCTGCATCATCTGTCTCAGCATTGTGCTTGGCTGTGATGGTAATAAGCATGTTATAAAACTTGGTCAGTGCTGCTAGACTTTGCCTATGAGAGATTTTTACTCCTAACAAGGTCTTACATTTAAAGCAGTGGAGTAATGGAAGGGCAATAGCACAGAGAGGATTTCACTCCAAGCCTCACCGTGTTTTGTGTTAGACATTTGTCTAGATAAAGAGTCAACAGACAAAAAAGCCTACCAAAACTGCCAGAAAACAAGAGAAGAGTCCCCAGCAGGTCCCTGACCTGTGATGCTCTGTTGAGGCACACAACACTCCGTTTGCTGCGTCTCAAACCATCTGCCGTGGCACGTTCGGCTGCCTGCTGCAAGCCTCAGTCGAGAGCCCCACAGCCCACGGCAGCAGCTACTGATTCCACAGGCACAGGATCGTACAAGGCCAGGGCTCCTCACAGATGGGTTGGCTGTGCCCAGGGTGCTACAGGTGTCCTGGGGAGATGCGGATGCTGCTGCCTGTGAGGACAGAATCACAGAATGTTCAGGGTTGGATTGGACTTCTGTGGGTCATCTAGTCCAGCCCCCCTGCCAAAGCAGGGGCACCTACAGCAGGCTGCACAGGACCTTGTCCAGGCGGATCTTGAATATCTCCAGAGAAGGAGACTCCACAACCTCCCTGGGCAGCCTGTTCCAGTGCTCCGTCACCCTCA
>Ga0065711_1033821_pt1 | contig 24776 bp, 17 predicted proteins | sample Hoacrofraction12_FD_59098 | JGI IMG/M metagenome (GOLD analysis project Ga0065711, IMG submission 59098) | Hoatzin crop microbial communities from Cojedes, Venezuela - Epithelial fraction 12 v2 (version 2) | ecosystem: Host-associated > Birds > Digestive system > Esophagus > Crop | place...
CCCGGGGCAGGCTGCCCCCGGGCGCGGCCCGCTCCCCCGCCGCCCGGAACGGCGTGCCCTCGGCGGCGGCGCAGCGGAGCCGCTGCGGAAGCGTTCGGAGGAGGCTGCCTGCGTGCGTGTCCGCGGGATGGGGACTCGGAGCGGAGCCGGACCGCTGCTGGGGCGCCGGGCGACTCAAGGGCTGTGTCTTCTCGACGTGCTGGGGGAGAGAGCGGGGGGTAAAACGGGCGGTTCGGAGCGCGGGTGACCTCCCGGCTGAGCTTTGTGCTCCCGGTTAAGCGGTGGCGCTGGGACTCGTTTGGTATTAACTGAAATAAATCTTCTCGTGCGATCTCATGAATCCCTAAGCAAAAAGCACCTATTGGGAAACGTGGAAATAAGTTATTCCCGTAAAAGCTGGTCCAGTAACGCCTGTGAAGGAAACAGGCTGTGTGATTGCAGAGTAATTTTGCTAGCCTTAGCACTCAGGACGGAGTAAGATCATTTAAAAACAAACCCATATGACTTCAAACGCAAAGTGTTAATGCGTTTGGGAGGCGGGCTGTTTTTCTGCCTTCGGTATTTCAGCCATTAAAATTATCCTGGATCAGAGTTTTGCCCTCTCTTCTTTCAAAAGTGAGATTAGACAATCGTGCTAGAAATCACTTCATTCCATTTGATGCAGCCTTAAATAAAGCCATCGTACATCCTGCAAAGTAAAAGTCGGCGACACCGCTGGAAACATGTCGGTGGTGGTGTTAGACTGTTTGCTTAGCTCCCAGCCGGGTAAGGAGGTCAGGACAGCGTGTGTGCCGCGTTGGTGTTCGCTTGGTGCGGGGTGGGTGCGGTGGCAGCTGCCGTACGCCATTTGTTCGGGTGGATCGCAGCCGCCGTTGCGACAGGCTGGGCTTGCACACTGGCAGCGCAGTAGGACTGGGAGCAGAGCTGACCTGAGCTCTGCTCCAGTACCTGTTGGTGGCTTGCTTACTGATCATTGCTGTTTCCTGTCAGAACGACTGGGATAATGTGGCTTGGAGCAAAAGACCTCTAGCTGATTTAGCCTTCAAGTTAAATTGGCTGCTACTGCTTCCTACAGATGCAGAGGGAGAAAGGAATCTGTGCTGGTAAACTGCTATCTTGCTGATCACCAGCAGTACGTCTTCCAGCTTCAGCCCTGTAAATCAGTAAGTGAGAATGCAGATGGGAGACATCAGATGGGATGCCTGCCCGAGCTGTTGATGTCCTGGTCTGTGGAGGAGCGCTTGCCCCGAAGCTGAGCTCTGCATGGCGGGGATGCCAGCTCTGGCTTTGCAGAGCGGTGTGCCAGCAGCCTGGCTCCTCCGGCCTGCGCCGGGCTCCCAGTGTGGGGCTCGCCTGGGGAGCCTTCGCATGGGGCGACGGCTCAGGAGGCTCCATCCGGCCCGAGCGCTGCTGCCCTGCATGTCTGCCTGCAGCACGGCTGCTCTGAGAAATGCTTGGGAGGATCAGTTTGGTGACAGCTGTAGTCAACAGTTTCGCATTACATCGTGGTGTAAATTTGTCAGTGTATGGGAAGATGGCTGCCAACAAGGATAATAGTTGGGAGAGTGTTGCGCAACTGCAAACTGTGATGTTATAACCTGAAGAATGACTGAAACGGGCGATTCCAGCAGGAGTGTTGGAGTCAATGCCTCATTTTCTCTGTGGTTTGTCTGGCAATGTTCTGATGAAAGGCACATCCTGGATTATCTCAGATCTGCTGCTTTGCCATAGGCAATATATGGGCTCTTTGGTATGAGATGAGAAATTGGCTCAGAAAATATATGTTAAAAAAAAAAGGAAATTTAAACTTAGTCATTGGTTTACAGAATTCCTCCTGTGCAGCAAGGGATTATCCACAGGGTTATTACTTAATTTTTATGGTCACTGGGAGTCTTGTGTTTTCAGATTCTTTAAGTTATTTAGCTGATGTGTGATGCACAATGTCTGCACAACAAAGAGTTCTCTTTATAGGAATGAAGAAATGAAAATATTTCCTCTCAGTTTATTTGCCCCAAAATTATACATGAGTTTTCAAAACTGGTGATTTCTGCTGCTTTCTATGACTCTGTCTAGTTTCACTATGGATATTACATGTTAAAGAATCATTGAATTTGCTGTTAAAACAACTGCTGTTCTTTTGAAACTCTCATTCACTAGTTTTGCTACAGAAACCTGGCAAAGGAAGATGTGATTCATGGTGTGGTTCTATTTGACAGAGTTGGTTTTTTTTTTTCTTCAATACTCGCACTTTAAAATTTCAAATCACTTTGGAAAGTTTGTTCTTTGTTAGGCAGGACTTTTTACAGACAGGGAAATAAAAGTATGTAAGCTAGCTGCCTTCTCAAGGTCATGTGAGGCCAAAACTTGCTATGCTACAAAAACAGAACTGGGCACAAAATATCTGCATGGAACTTGAATCTCTTGCTTCCTTTTCTGGTGCTTGTAATTACAAAACTGTGAAAGCTAATTTTGCAGACCCCCATCAAATGAATTAACCCTTAATATGCATGCAGCTCTATAGGAAAACTGTTCTGCCTTGAAGACCATTTTTCCGTGAATTATGGTACATGTACTTTTTGGCTTCCTTTGGATGGAAAAAATAGTTTTTGTAAATATAAAATGTAATATTGGTAGCGCAGACGTTGAGGGGTATTCTTCTTCTGTGTTTTTGCAGGTAAACGACCTCTGCTGGCATGTGCGCTGTCTCTCATGCAGTGTTTGCAGAACTTCTCTAGGAAGGCATACCAGCTGTTACATCAAAGATAAAGATATCTTCTGCAAACTTGATTATTTCAGGTATATTATACAGGAATACCATTTTATTAGGTAACAAGTTACCCTTGGTTGTTACTTTTCACTTAAGCTGCAATTAAAATGCACATTGAGGCTCTTCGTTTTTTATTCGCTAGGTTTATTTTCAGTAGCTAAACTCTGACATTTCTTGTAGTAAGGGACTTGGGAAACCCCAAGTGTCTCTAATGTAACTGAGTCTCCCCCTCTATTGTTATGCATAACTACAGCATTTACATAATAATTTACTTCTGTATGCACAGGGAAAAAAACCCAAACAAACCTGCGTCGGAGTCCCTGCCACAGAAAGGTTGTAAAGCTGTCGTATGTGCAAAGAATCATCCGTAGGTAATGCCAATGGAGAATACAGGGTAGAGTTGAGATGATACTGAGTTGATATTCTCCAGACTTAGGGTATCGCATGGAACTACAAAAACAACCCAGAATAATTCCCGTGATCTTTAAAACAAGCTTTCAGCAGTTATGCTTTGCTGTGATCATTTGATTTAGAACATGAAGCATTCTTCAAGATTAAGATCCAGTCCTGTAAAGAATAATATTATGTATTCCTGCTGGCATTGAAAGTACTTATGGTACAAAATCTTCGTTCCAGAAAGCAGCGAAAAATTTTGCTGTTAATTTTGGTGTGATTGCTAGTACTTCCCCAGACCAAACGATTTATGGCATTCCCACCTGTGTAGTGAATGGATTATGTCCAGCTAGTCAGTTTTGACACTGAAGGAGAGGGAAGAGGGCAGGCTGAATACTGTGAACTTCTGGAAAACCAAAATTTTGTGGGACTTAAAAAAACCAAGAACTTGTGAGTCTGTGAAGATTTTCAGGACAAATTCTTATCTACATAATCAACACATCTTGGTGGCTTCTTTCCTCTTCAAAGAGAAATACTCTACCGTAGTAAGGTAAATGCAGATATTGGAATTTCTTTTGGAACATAATGTGATGGTGATTAAGGAAATAACTATGAAGATACAGGTTTTCCCCCTTTTTCTGCTGAAGGGGACTGAATGATTAGTGAAGGATGATGTAGCTAAATATAATAGTTCAGACTACCACTAGAGTAATGTGAAATAATTTGAATAATGGGGGGAATTTTGAATGCAAAGTCAGCTGTTTCTATCTCCCACTCATAGCTTTTTGAGGAGTAATTATCTTTGTAAAAGGAAAGATGAAGAGTTGAGAATTCATGTAGCTGTTAAGATGTTTCAATTTTACTCTTTGCCTTATGAAAACATTAACTTCTGTAGTTCAGTAGTGGTCTTGCTTTAAGCTATCTGATGCAAACTTGCTGATTTTGTTTTCAATAAAAACACAAATTATGCTGTCCCTTTGTCCCTTGTGGTCAGCCTACTTGCTGCGGGTCGCAGGCGTGCTGCCCCGTCGCCGTTGCCTCTAACCCTCCCGGAGTCACCCGTTTGTCCAAGACAGCCGGTGTCTGTGCTGTCACCCTCCTGTTGCCTTTGTGTTTGCAGGCGGTACGGCACCCGCTGCTCCCGCTGTGGGAGGCACATTCATTCTACTGACTGGGTCCGAAGGGCTAAAGGAAATGTGTACCACTTGGCATGCTTTGCGTGCTTCTCCTGCAAAAGACAGCTTTCTACCGGAGAGGAGTTTGCGCTGGTTGAGGAGAAAGTCCTTTGTAGAGTACATTACGACTGCATGTTGGACAATCTGAAAAGAGAAGTTGAAAATGGTAACATACTGCTTTTGTTAAGAACTATGTTTGTGGTTTAGTTTTAATTAAATTGTTGGCTTTTACTTCATCTTCCTTATTAAGAGGTAATTACCTAGCTTTACTAAGGCTGGAAGCACAGGTTCTTGAATTAAAATAATGTGCAAATTATTTGATTTTTTTTGAGTTTGTATAACTTGTTTGCTGTCCTAAGGAGAAGAAAGGAAGAACATATCTAGTTACTAAAATATCATGCTGGATCTATTCCTTCCCTCACTTTCAAGGGAGTCATTTGGGGTGTAATGGGTAATAGTGCCAGATCAATTTAACTTTGAATAGAACATGGCTTTTTATAAAGCTGAAATTCAGCTGGCCAACTACTGATGGTTATTGTTGGAAGCCAGTCTGACTTAGGAATAACATTGTTTTGAATGTTTAGCAGACGGTGTTGTTTTCTTTTTAATGCTTCAGGTAATGGGATTAGTGTGGAAGGAGCATTACTAACAGAACAAGATGTTAATCATCCAAAACCAGCAAAAAGAGCTCGGACCAGCTTCACAGCAGATCAACTCCAGGTAGAGGCAGTGCTAAAAACTTGCATAGTTCAGGTTTATGCAGGACATAGGTGCTGAACCGATAGGAAATTGGATGCATGTGGGGGGAAAGAAAAAGCTTGCATGCTTTAAACTGTTTCATAAACTATCAAGACACAGCATGTTTCTGGAATTATTTGTTAGCTTCAGCAGTTTAATATGAAATAGTTACTCTTCAAGCTTTTTATTTCCCTGGGGGCAGCTAGTAATTCTGCAGAGTGGAAACAAAAAGGTTGTTCTGTTTTGATTGCTCGATGAAATCTTTTTAATCAGGCGTTTACATCACTACACATAATAAAGACAAAATATTTTTAGAATTATGTAATGTGAAGAGTTGTACTAAAGATATGGGTACTGTATATAGCTTGAAGACATTAACAGGATGGAAGTTTAAATTTTGTTATAATGCACAATAAGGGCTGCAAAAGATTGTGTTCTCAAAACAGGTAGGTATCACGGGTTCCTGTTTACATTCACATGAACACAGGTTGATTCCCATCAACGACTGTTTCTTGTTTTGCTTTGGCTTATAGAGAAAATGAGGAATAGTTGCATGCTTATTTCTTGATTGCCCTTTTTCCCTCCTACAACGGTTTTCCTCAATACTTGCTTTTTAGAATCATATGTTATAGTCTTGGCTATAATTCTGTACACCAGGAAGAGAGACTATCACCAAGGACTCACCTTTGCTTTCCTTCCTTCTCTTCTTCCCCTTCTCCTAGCCCATCCAAAGTGCTGCATGTGCTGACTTCCTCAAAGTCTCTTTGAGCTTTGCCTGTTAAAAATACGACAAAGTCAGTATAGTCTTGTTGTTGTATTCCAAGGCCTTGCTTCAGTATTTAATGCTGCACATTTAAGGGAAAACCCCCACTTTTTCGTAGAGCTGGGTGGAGTGAAATACAGGGAAGCACATTTGAAGTACTTGGCAATTCTCATACTGCACAATTTGTTCTTGAACATGCATTATTCATAGAATCACAGACTGGTTTGTGTTGGAAAGGACCTTAAGGATCATCCAGTTCCACCCCTCTGCCATGGGCAGGGACCTCTTCCACCAGCCCAGGGTGCTCCAAGCCCTGTCCAACCTGGCCTTGAACCCTGTCAGGGAGGGGGCAGCCACAGCTTCTTTGGGCAGCCTGGGCCAGGGCTTCACTACCCGCAGAGTGAAGAATTCAATAAATACTGAAATATTTCTTTCTCATATCCCTTTATACTAGCTCAGCCACTTGTCATATTCCTTTCCGAGGTCAGGACTAAGGGAAGTGGGGGCTATGAGGTCTGGAGGTACCAAATGGAAACCCCTTCTGTGTAGGGTCAAGCCTGTGCTGAAGTGGGAGGGAGGAGGATTGCTGGCACCTGCTCTTCTTTCAAGGCTTCTTGTCTTGTTGCTACCTTGGCAAGAATTCACTCTGGACTGCCTCAAATATGAGTTATTTCACCCTCCGGATCACCGCTTCACTTAAATTAGCTTGCCAGGGAAAAACACCATGACCAGGGCCAGCTCCCCATGAAAGGGGCAGTGGTGAGACCAGATTTAGAGGTTTCAGCCTGTAGTGGGAAGGAAGCTGCAGCTTTCTACCTAATCCTAGCTGTGCATCCCTACTTTCAGTTTATAATGTGTCTTTGAATTTCTGGCCACACATGGCCACTACACTGTTTGTTTTCTGCTGTCTCAGTCTGAGTTCTGTTTTGTTGGCCTGTCTTCTTGTTCGTGGTGAAAGCAGTTGAGAAAAATTTAAGTTCAGGTGTAGTAACACATGTGAGGCATTTAAGCAGTGCTATACAACATGGCATGTGGCTGTTCAAAGTTTGTGTTTCTATTTCAGACGTGATTCGAGACCAGAGTGTGTTGTTAATACAAAACAAGCATGTTAGCAATGATTTCACAAGGGCACAGGGCAAGGGCTCTGGACATCAAACTTCTGTGAAAGGGAACTTTCTTTTCCAGCAGTAGCTGAACAGGTGATAGGCCCAGACATCAGGGTAGGAACTGTATTCAGGGCTTCTTCCCATTTGTTCTCAGTGAAACTTCCACATTCCCCCCTCTTCTTAATTTAAATAGATTGTAACCTATTTCAGCAGGTGTTTGAGATCTTAGGGCCTGTTGTTTAATGACACTCACTATATGCTCAGTGCATCTGTCTCCGTACCTGTCCTTGATGCTGGGATAAGACTTTACTTCCAGCAAGAGAAGCATCAGAGGCATAAGTGACTGTCAGAATGTAGTAACACACCTCGTGAAGTACTTGTTCGAAAGGATGCCCGCACTTTTTGACGTTTTTATATGAAACAGTAGGAAAGTAAATAGTTTCAACGTTTCTGAATGTGGAGAGAGGTAATCTGAATCTTCAAAGATGAATCCTGGCAAAATTTGCAGATCATCAAGGGGCAAAATCCAGAGATGAGAAACTGTAGTTTACTAAGTTGCTGGAGATACCCTGCAGAAATCCATGAAGCCTTACTTCCTTAAATAAGGTAAACTCTTACAGGCTCTAAAAGTGTTCAGGATGCAGGCCATGTTGACATCCACTTCCTCAAAAAAATGTAATTCATGTCCTAATGACAAGCATTCACTTCAATTTTCTGTAAAAAGATGTGCAACCAAACAATTACATAGTGCAGGTCAGCCAAGGCAAAGCCTCTGTGTTCCTCAGGTCAATTAACGGTAGACAAGGCACAGAGTGCTTCCCAGTTGCCTGCATCCTCCCTGCTGCTGAAAAGAGGGTTAAGTTGCTCCGTATAATACAAGATGCAGATACTGATTGACAAACTCGGAGAGGTGGATCAAAGTTCATTCCTTTCTTATGCTGCGCGCGGTGCTCTGCTGCTATAGATGTTTATCAAGTGTGTTTGAACTGCTTCGCAGTGAATTATCTCCCACTGTCCTTTTAACGCAATCGTAACATAGCACCTCCTCCATTTTTTACTGCTGCCAAGCAGAATTCATTTCTTTCATTTCTGGTAAATGTCTCATCTCAGTTAAGCATAATAAGGGGGTTGTATTTTGGCTTTGGAGGATTTTTTTTTTTTTTTTATTTCCTTAATGTATTGGGGACTCCCTGTGGACAGGTGATTACAAGAGTTTCCTAAAAACAGGAAAGGAGTAGGACCATGGTATGAGAGGAGTCTCTAATGCTGCTCTCAGGGCTGCGCACAAAAAACTGCAAACTCTTGTCTTGCCTTTTCAGGTTATGCAAGCACAGTTTGCTCAGGACAACAATCCAGATGCACAAACACTTCAGAAACTGGCAGAAAGAACAGGCTTGAGCAGGCGTGTTATACAGGTAACTGTGCTTAGTTACTTGACTAACAAAGTCTAGTATTCATCCACTGGAAATGCTTAGTGACAATTTTCTCCATGTAGTTATTCTAAGACATAAAAAGATCTAATCTGGCAGTTATAACTTCAGACAACATCCTTAGTCAGGAATAGATCTAGAACAAAAATGTTAATTTGGAAAATTTGCTATACTCCTCTTGCACTTTGTGTGGAGAATTAACAATCTTCCAGGAAGAAACCTCTCAGCCTAAGTAGCATAGAAATGGCCACTGAGCTCCTCTAAATATACATTTCTGACTTCAACAGTATGTTTGTAAGACCTGCACTCTTTTTGAAAATGGCTTGTGGTATGACACATTAGGAGTAAGTCAATATCTAGTCATCTGTTTATAGGGCAGAGTTAAAATATATACCCATGCCATCCAAAACCAAGAGAAACACAAACTCAGAATCATTGCTGGAAGATGCTCTCAGCAAACATTATATGCATGCACTTTTTATACATAAATATGACTTTTTATATAACATAAATTATACCTGTATATGCTTATATAAATAAAAATAAGATTGCAGTTCCCTTAGCTCATTCTAGCCTCGAAGACTGACAGATTTTCTATAGAAACAAGGTATTTGGCAGCTGCGATCAAGCCCAAAAGCCGAAGCTTGTGCACTTCTCAATGTGAAAAGGAAAATGGATATGCTGTTAAAAGCCTGCTTCACTGTCAGCAGTATTCAGGCATGGGGACGGCTGTGTCCCACTCATTCCGTGTCCAGGGGCAGCAGTCCAAGCAGCGGTGCGGACGTCTGCCCCTGGAGCTGTGCAGCCCCTTGCAGTGCCTGCCCTTGGGCTGCGGGTCACTGCCGAAGCTTTCCTGACCTGATCACGCCTGTTAGAGGCACCAGGTAGGCTTAGAAGGAACGCTCCTTTTGGACTGTCAGTGTTATGTTAAAGGCCAAATTAACTAATGGCATTCAGATGAAGTTAGAAATCCAAGGTTTTTATTATGCTAATATTGAAACAGAATGCAATCTATCAACATCATGTAAATTTTACCCCCTTTTCAGGTGTGGTTTCAAAATTGCAGAGCACGCCATAAGAAACATGTTAGTCCTAATCATTCATCTACTGCTCCTGTCACAGCAGTTCAGCCCTCCAGGCTGTCTCCACCCATGTTAGAAGAAATGGCATACTCTGCGTACGTACCCCAGGATGGGACTATGCTAACTGCTCTACACAGCTATATGGATGGTAGGTGTAACAACTTTGTATACTCAAGTAAAATCATCATTGACTGTAGCAAGAACAGTTTACCAAGTACCGATTAAAGAAACTTAATGGATTTCTAATTCTAGTATTCTTTATAGACTATCTTAATGTTGTACTTGCTACCTACACCTCATTAAGAATTGTGCCTCTTCATGCAGTAGCCCTTCGCTGTAAGAGCATAGCTGAAGATCTGGGGTATGAAGACCACTTTTTCTGCTTCCTCCAAACTATGAATACTAGTAATAAGAAATCAAACACTTTTTTTAAACGCCCGTGTCATGTTTCTAATAATATGTAATTTTAATGAAAATAGATTACCCACCTGCTTCCTGACTCTTACCCCAAGGATTGTAGGTATGCTCAACCCAGCTGAAGACTTAAGCTTCCCTCCTGCTAACACACAGTGGGGGAAGCTTAGTGGTCAAAACCATTTCACCAGTCATTGCATGTCTTATGACCTTGCAAGTCAACAACTTTGGCTCATATTTGTGATTAGGAGAGACTATGAAGGTTTTGGGAGAGCTAGACTCTGAGCTGCATATGTGGCCTCAGCTTACTCTTCTCCAAAGGAGTGGTGTAAGGTGGGCTGTGGGTGGAGGAGTGCGGATGCTGGGCTAGGGAAATGAGAGCATGCTGCAGTGGTTGGGGCCAGAGAACTGTTACCACCCAATGGGATTTACTAGCTTATAGCCTTTTTCTACCTCTGATGAAGTTGACCAGTAAATATTTCTGTTTTTGTAGCTCATTCACCTACAGCTCTTGGACTCCAGCCTTTGCTACCCCATTCAATGACACAACTGCCAATAAGTCACACCTAATTCCTTTCTGTCAGGGATATAAGCTATTAAGGATGTAACCTTAAGTCAATTATTGTGTATTAAAAAATATCATTGGAAAGATATTAATGTTAACTTTTTATTTAACATCTGAAGCATTTTCAAGATCATTTTTGCTGCCCAGGTATGTAAGTATATTTAGCCTGCCAGACACTTTTATGGATTCTGCATAAATAACAATTACATTGTTTACAAGCCTTATTAAACACTTTTTTGTATTGTCTGGAAGTAGTTCACTCTAGTTATGTGTGTGTTAATTTATTTGTCATCAAAAGAGCACTTTGCCTAAAAGAAAGGACTGACAATTGTGCAAAATGTTTACAATTCTTTGTGAAATTGTAGTTTATCATTAGTTTGTATCTGTAAGTTATTGCTGGAAGTATTACCTGTATTTGAGTTGTATACAGCCTATATGTTAAAGCTTATTTCTGTGAGTTTACAAAAATAAATTTTGGTTGGAAATATTTTCAAAATGAACTGAATAAAGTTTCTGCTGTAGCATGCTAAGCAAAAATGTTGCTGTCTTTGTCTGAACTGTGATCACTTGTGAAGCACTTAACTTGAATCTTCAATTTTAAGAAAAGGTCTGTGGTATACTTAGGTACACTACACCAAACTCAGGAGTGTTCCTATCTGTCTCAATTGATTTTAAAAATCCTTTACTGGGCTTAGCTGGGTCTTGAAATGCCCCAGATAGGTACTTCTGTAAAGTATATACAAAACAGCGCTGCTCCTGAGGGTGAGGGAGATGGGGATATATAGGATAGATTTTTTTAAACTGTGCTTTAAGTCAGCAAGTGGAGAACCTAAATTCACATCTGCTTTACCACTTAGAATTTTTACTACTTCAGCTTCTGGGGTTTTTTTTCAGTGGTTTTATCTTGTAATTTTGCTAAGCAGGATGGTAACTAATATGTGATACTTAAACCTGGTCTGCATTTTTAAAGTAAAATCTAGCTTACTATTTTAACTGACTTGTATCAAACTGCATATGAACAGATATTGGAATTCAGTCAAATGCACTGGAGTCTACGGTGTTTTAAACTGCTAATGTGCTAAGACTCAACTGCAAAGCATGTTTTGATACACTGATTTGATGGACAAAGGCTAGTGCATACTATCAATTCAACTGATTTTTGTCTTCACAGACTAGTTTCTTTCAAGGATTTAAGACGGGTAGATCCCATCTGCACACCTAAAATTTATTTGCATCAGAAGGAAACCATACTTTTGAAGGTGTGTGTGTGTCTATGTCCTTTTTTCTCTCCCAGCTATGAGTTAGTGTCTCTACTTTATGAAATTTCTTAACTGTCCTGGTCAAACCATTTCAATGTGGAAAAGGTAGTATTCTTCCTGCTACCATGGAAAGATGATGGCTTTTGAGAGCATAACTTTAATGGCAAGCTCTGAATTATTGAAGTTCCATACATTAAGTGTTGGCACTGTGTCAAGTGCTACTTAAAAGATGTCTGAGCTAATCTGGGTAGCAAAAGCAATCTGTTTGCGCTGGCAGAGTGATTTGTCTAGGCTAATATTATCCTGCCATGCTTTTTTCACAAAAAACTCTACAGACATGAGGTGTTGTGGAACTTGACTGACTTTACATTTTATTCTAACCTACATAACTTCTTAGTGAAATACTCTGGGTGGAATACTGAACTCAGTAGGTGGTTTTCAGTACCTAAGCTAGCTCCATGTATCTGCATGATATAAAACCACATGCATATCAGTAGACAAACTGGTTTTTGGTCGTTTGTTGAGTCCGATATGCAAGTAGGACAACCTTACTGCTGAAGTTTTACCAGTTAAACACCGAATAATGCTGACTGAGATCTTAACATAACTTGGGAATTTAAAATACTATTCAGTTGTCTTGTTTTAAAATGCAGCTTGACTTACATCAAGTCCCTTTAAGCAAAAGTAATTATTCACTCTAATTTGAAGGACTAAGAAGCTTCAGGTAGCGTAAAACAAAGTAAGTCTAAGCTTACTTATGAAACACCCCCTTCTGTTCAGTTCCAAAGTCAGTGCAGGATTAAAGGAAATGGGAGCAATTTTCCAATTTCCCTATGAAATTAGGAAGCAGGAGAATTCATCTTTTGTTACTGTGAATGCTTGAGCAGCTATTTGTAAGTGCAGCTGGAAAAATGTAGAGTTGAAAATAGAAAGCTCCATCAGAGAAGCTAGACTTCAGAGTCTTCCCTTTGAGAATGTCAGACCTGTGCCACTGGCCAGCTTCAGCTGTCTGCAGCTGGTGGTGGGCTGTGTGGGGCTGACAATGCATATGGAAAACTGAGGACGGTTTTAGCCTGCTGCTCTTGCCTGAAGCTGCTGTGTAGCCTGACTTTCAAGTCTGAATGTTTGTCATCTTCTACTGGTTGTGTACTGGTGCGCATTTGGGACTTTGCTGCTGAGCTTTTCTGACTCTGGAGCCATCCTTGCTCTTTAAAAGGGTAACTTGGATATTGCCATGCTGAAGAAATTCATGGGATCTCCTTACAGCAAGAGCATGCAGCTCTAGCTACAGCAGGAACATGCAGTATGCTGAACTGATGACGTTTAGACTGCACAGGTTCAATTCAGAACAGAAATGTCTGAAATTAGCATATGAAATAAATTGTTCCTAATATCTTGCATAAAAGTGACCTGTCTTGAATAGAGGACAATACAGAGCTCTGCCTAATGCTTGACTATGTGGATGCTTTTGCAGAGAGCTGTATTTGTGATATAGTCTCTCTATCCTGAAGTGTTTAGCCTACGAGGTAGGATGATCATATGGCACTTGCTAATAGTTTCAATGCAACCTATCTTAAGAAATCCAAAATGGAACTAATGATGCAAAACACGTTTCGCATCTAGAGGTTTTCAAAAGAAGAAATATCACTAAAAAAGTTAGTTGTGTCTCAAAATTACTGTGATAAGACTGGATATCAACTTCCACTCCTTTTGCCCTTCCTTCCCTGACCTGTCTAACCAATGCAAGTTGGGGCTGACTCACACATTATTGTGTGCTGGAACACGTAACTACACTGCAAAACAAAACTTAAAATTTACTATATTCAACCTGCTGTAGGAGGAGGGAGAAATGTAGATGAAAAATATCCTTCTAATGCAAACTTCACAGAATCTCTAAAAGATGTCTGTTTTTTATTAGAAGTTGGTAGTATTTCAGTTTGCAGAGTAAAGAAATAGTCTATTGCTATAGCATCTTCAAGATCTTTCAGAAATATTTCAAGCTCTGCAATTAAATCAAATACTGGAATCTAGATGTTTTGCAATTCCAGTTATTCACCAGAAATACAGGTTTGTGTTCATATAAAGATAAATCTGAAACGTGCTCAGGCATTCTTTAGTCTGCTTTTCACCCCAAGGCACAATGAAATATCTTAGCTACGGGTAGTGGAAATGTTTGGCTAATCTGTTCTTAAATGTCTCCAACAGTAGAAAATTTTACAGACCAACAGAAAATCTGGCACTTTCGAGGGGGAGGGGGGAATTCCAACAAAAGAAAACACCCAGTCTTCTCCCTGCTACACAAATTCAATTCATAGAATTTTTTCATAACAAGTTATATTTTTTAACAGTCTTAATTTTTTCCATGCTGTTTTCTTTGTCCATCTTATTGAAGCATGAAACTCTGTTTCAGCCAGGCCCTTACTGATGCTCAGCAGGGGGATTAGGGCATGTAAGTTGCTCATTGCTGTGTGTTCCAGGATGGTGACTGCTTTTTCTTCTAGTAACACTGCCCTCCACATTCTGTTTGTGACCAGCTGTTATCTTGTCTCCTGTTTACCATTCTCCATAGATTATTGCAACCTAGGTAAGCAGCTTCTATTTTACCATACTGAAATTCACCCTGCTTCTTTCTTACTGTTTCTCAAAGTTTTCAAAATAATTTTGAATTCCTGTTCTGAGCCTCCCCAGTACTGCCTCTTTTGTGTTGTCAAAAATTCACTAAGAATCTCTTTATTCTGTCACCCAGGTAATCAATGAACATACTGACTAGTCCTCCATTTTTCAAACAGGAGAATGCATTATGTGTACTGCTTACGTCTACTTATTTTCCAACTTTTCTATCCTAGGTTATTGCCCTACCTTGCTTATGTCAGACTGTGATGTACAACTTCTTGACTACCCACACAGCCGTCACTTTTGCAAAAAGGAAGTTGAGCTGATTTGACAGTCTCATTGTTTGTATTCTTGTTATTGCTGGTATGGTTAAGATTTTAAAATTTTTGAATAAAATTATCAGACTGAATTATTGGATTCTGTGGCTTTCCTCTGCTCATTTCTTGGGCTCTAGGCACTGCATCAATTCTTCTTTTGGTGTCTCTCAAAAATAAGAGTTAATGGTTTGGAGAGGTTGCTGTCTGGCTTGACTGTCCTAGGACAAAATGCAGCAGGCCCAAGCTACCCAAAAACATTTCGCTTGAAATCATCTAGAGAGCTTGCTCTTGCTGGCCCTGGTACTAACTATACTAGTGACTTGTTCATAGATTTCTTTTTATGTTTGCTTGGGGTTATTTGGTCAAAACTGATACAGGTGAAGGTCTACTTTGGCCTTCTGGTATTCACTGGCTACAGTTTTGACTCTGCATAACAGATCAGTGCTAGCCTTACCCTTGATAAGATTTATTTAAAAATGTACACAATGCTGTTTTCTTTACCTTTGCCTACATTTATTAATGATGCCTGATTTTGAGAGTTGGCTTTTTGGCCAGAAGTTGATGCTGGTTTTTGTATTTGCATTATAGTATCCATAACTACTTTCTGCATCCTTTCTACGATTACATCTGAAGTTGAGGAGCTGCTTGAAGTTTAGGCAAGTTGATCTTATTACACCTCCACCTTTCCTTTATCCATTCATTTTTGTAAGTGTAGATAACTGTTATGAATAGTTTTCATTTATGAAGAAACCGATGATTCTTGTCTTCCCCCCGCCCATGAAATTTTACAGCTCAGCTCTGGATTTGTGGGATGCCTTCTTGAACCCTGTATTTTCATCTTGCAATACACTGCTCCATAGGACATGCAAAGTTAGTGATGTTATAAGGATGGGTAGTCAAATAAATGTAAGAGGAATAGTGTCTTCATAAAAGACGCTGTTTCCAGAAATATTTTGACACACACATCTGTGCTTTTGTCTCCCTTTTCCTAGTCCTTTTATTTTTAAATTAAATTGCACTTAAAATCATTACAGGTTCAAAAGTCACAATATTCTCTGACAGATAAAACTGATTCTGTCCTTAATTCAGAATGACAGATGGTTTATGATGTCAGCATATATTATTAAAGTCACAAGCCGCCTGCTTTTTGTACAACCGCACGTGTAACCTGCTGTAAGAGCTGAGCTGATTATCCCCATTCTCTGGTGTGCTAGTGACACGACTACCAAACTAGAAGTTCAGGGAAAGCCACCACTCTGCTTGCCCTGTGCACGGCTAGGTGGTGGCCTGCTGCCCACAGCCCTGCCAACGCCAGCTAAGGGTTTACTTGATTCCATACTGCTGAGTTCACCCATGGCTTTCATCATTACAGTAACACACACTGAAACTCCAAATATCCAGCTACTCCATACATATGTCCTAGACAACTATCTGGGAAAAGTGTGTGCGCCTGCAGCAGGAAAAATCTTGCAAGTTCAAAAATTGAACTTCTATCAATTTAATTCTGTGTGTTACTGTTGTTGCTAGTTAACTTTAAACTCCTGCTCATTCTACAATTTAAAATTAAGCAACTAGACTTGTCATACAAGTCACTAACAGCATGACAACCAAACTTTTTCAAAAAATGAAAACAATTTATTCTTTAAACTAAATGAAGAGCAGAAAAAGCCCTAAATTGGTTTAGTTAATTTCTGAAAATCCAAGCTGTGTGTGGATGAGTCTCAGAATAGGGACAGAGAAAGACAGTACAAGATTAATAACAAAACACAAACTGCCTCCAAGTTGTTAATAAATAGATATACACTGAAGTATATGTTTGCACATTTTAACTCTCCTATTTCCTTTTAAAATAAAATGAATAGCTACTGACAACACACCAATCTTAATTTTCTTCTACGTGTTCTTTGGTAGAACATGAAAGATCAAGATGCTGTAGTGGGTGTCTGCTGCACTAGTGTGTACTTTTAACTGGCTTTGATACACAGTAGTGGAATGCAATTCTAAAATGAATTTGTGAGACTGACCTTCTGTCATCTTATGTAGCTATCTTGGTTTCAAGCAGAATATTTTTTTCCTTTAAGTTATAAGAGGATGCCTTTTCAGTTATAGGTAAGGTTGTAACTAATGCTCACCCCATCACGAAATGCTGAGTCCAAAACACGTTCTGAGCAGGGTAACGTTCATGCAGCCTGTCTGTTCCTGGAGGTCGAAAGAAATGGGAATACTGCAGGTGTGTGCTTTCATCAACTACTTAAATTTGAAAAAGCAGGTATGTTTGGGATTATGTCACTTAGAACAATAAAATCTCAAAGTCTGGAGGTCTTCATTTGTTGTAAGACCACCACTTTAAAATTGTTTACAGATTTTTCCAGTAAGTCTGGTAGTAATAACTGCAATACAGATGTAACATAGCTATTTTTCTCTCCTGTGGGAAAGAGTATTATTGTAGACTGATATGCTGTATAAACTGAAGTTAAAGACTTACTGAATCATTCTTAGTTCTTCCATATATGCTAAAACAACTCCCTATCAAATGTTTTCTGCATTCTATTTTAAAGAAATTACGCATCACGAGTAGTGTCCAAGAGAAAAATAAATCTTAATTCTTATCTGCAGTCCTGGCATCCATCATTATCCCCAGCTGGTTTATTATCAACACTTCATCATTCTCATTCTCTTTAAGGACGGTGTTTTAATATTCCACACTTGATCCCGATTTAGGCAAACTTAAACTCTCAGAATCAAATGGCTTTAAATTTGATCTTCTATGAAATGGATGCCACGGAAGGGGGGAGGGGGAAGAAAAGGAAAAAAGAACCTCTTAGCAGAGGAGGTTTTTCAATGTGTAAAATTTTCCTGGGGTATACCAAACTCACCTGTTACAACTGCATCCTCTTTCCTCTTCAATGGCGCTCCCTCCTTCACTTTCCCCTTCTCCAGCAACCCTTGAGAGGAGCAAAATGAGTACTCACAAGGAAGCAGCCAAAATAAATATATTTCTTCATCTCTGAAAATCAGCAGTTTCAGCCAACATTTCTATTAACAAAATATAACATGGTTCATCATAGTAGCAAAGGTCTGCAAGAGTTACATGTTTACAATTTTGAACTCTTCCCTTTCTATTTTCCTGGTACTGAGGGCAGCAACTTCTGCACTGGTTGTATTTATCCCAAGTTATACAGAAATTCTATTGAATGCATTTCTGATAATTGACAGACTCCCCAAGACATGTGCCTCTTACGGAGTTGGAGCAACAATAAAAACACAAAACTGAAAATCACCGCACATACGAAAAAGTATTTGTTTAAGTAGTGCTGTTTTCTGTTTTGTTTATTTGAAAACTATCCAAATCTTTGATGATTTAGATCATCTTCTGGTTTGACACAGTATGGCTGTAGTTGGTGAAACCTTGAATAGAATACAAGTTAAGTTATGAACAAAATACATTACATGGTATGTGACAAAGCAAACTCCTTTGACTTCTGTTTTCTGATACAGGACTAGCAGAATTTGATCCCTGCTTATTTCTAGATCTAGAAAGTGGTACAGTGCTTTCTCTCAGTTTCTGGAGGAGTGTCTAGACCCAAACATTTATTTTAAATTTCTGTTTTCAATTAGTTTCAAAACCTGCACTTCACGCAGAAGAGATCCTTCAATGGCAAGCAGAAGAGCTGAACTTGTTTATCACTGTGTCCTCTGACCAACTAGCAGCTGAGGAGCGTGCTTCGATACTTCTAGAGGCAAGAGTCTGTTGATACCATCCGACACGGTTGTTCTGTAACCAATAGTCCAGCAGTAGTCACTCTTCGCTTGACGTGGATGAATGCCAGTAGTAATGCAGAATGACACTCTTTAGCCTCTCAACAGGTCTCTTGCAGAAAGATTCTTCTGTAGTTGATTTAGCTTTTTCAGTATCTTTGTCTAAATGTAACTGTAAATGTTTTCACTATATTCGCTGGTTATGACACACGTGACCTGAATACCTTGCTTCTGGACTGCTAAGAATGTGTTCTCGTGTAATAAGTTGAAGCACCAAGGCTTGCAGTCGCACAGAAAACTTCTCAAGAGATGATGGTTCCGCCTCCTCCCTGAGCAATTCAGCCAGCAGCTGTGGGACACCAACTACCCTGCTGCGATAAGACATCTTGGATAAAGCATGCAGCTCAACATCAGATTCTCCTAAGTAACAGCAAAGCTAAGAGGCAGCTAATTCTGTATTGCATTGCTGTGCTGCAGCATTCAGCCCATTTAGTGTTGGAAAATTATTGTGGTAACCTAGAATATGAGGTGACTATAGACAATACAAATCCCAACTTTTTCAGAGCTAAAAATGTAAACTTTCCTGGATGAAGATGTTGTTGTTGTTCCATAGTTAATGCTTAGTCTATCTAACAGGAAAATAATTCACCTTCTCCTCCACAGACAGAATAAAGTGTAAGGCAAAAAAGCATGATTATGTTGATACGTATTACAGGTACTTTCACATTGTTCTGTTGTTTCTTAGACCAGTTTGAATGCCTGTGTAGTCACCTTTCCTCTTTACCTAGACATGGTTTTTTTCTAAGTCTGTATTTTGCTAGTTCAGTGGGGAGATTAAGAAGGTATGTGGTGTCTTTGCTGTTTCAGAAAAGTGTTGAATATACCCTCCTGACACTTTGCTCAGTTCTCCCATGCTGCTTAAGGGCCTTGTTGCAAAACCACAAAAGTCCAAGATACCAGACAGAGTATTCATGAAAGGAAGTAACTGTCTTTCTGAACTGAGGCTTAGACTCTCAGGGCTCAATTCTTTGTTCTAAGCTGCTTCAATAATGTCCATACAGTTTCTAAGCATTTTACAAATATGGCTCTGTGTGTAAGGACATGATCCAGAAATGCAGTACATGCTCTTCCCCAAAGATGCATAAAGGAGATCACGTATTTGTTAAACTGTCTGGGCGTCCATCCCAGCCATACAGCTCCCGTGGAGTAGTATGGGCGGTAAAGGTCAGGAGGTTTCAAGTGTAAACTTTCCCTAGAACCAAAAATCCATTCTTGTCTATTCAGAACATACTGGATTTGAGGAATAAGATGTCTGGAAGTTATGTTTTTTTCTAGTAGTTTAAGTCTGTGCAGCATATCCTGTATTTTCCAAACATATTCTCCTGAGATGAAAAATATGACAGCGATTTTAGAATCAGTGCTGACTCCTAACCTGCTGACTTGCTGTCATCAAATGAGGTGACACAACATAAGTCTTCTGAGGTCTAACATCTTTATTCTCACCAGGCCGCTGGTGCAACACGATCCCTTCACACAGACTGTTGATCCCTCCCTTCTTGTTAATTTACTACTCACGCAAGAAAGAGAGCAAAAAAACCCCCGCCAAAACTCCATACAAAATCTAATTTAAACACTGCCCTATAAAGACTTACCTTTTCCCGATGCTGTTCAGTTTCTTTCTCATTTTTTAGTAATAGAAATGTGCAGAAGGTTTTGGTGACTTCTGTGCTTGCAAAAAAGCAACTTCTGGGAACATGCTTTTAAAGCATCCAGTACAACAAGGATGTCATGCTACCTGCTCCAGCACAGCTGCACTCCCATGATGATTGCTTTTATGTCAATGTATAATGTTCTTATGTGGGAGCAATTATTAAGATGACAAAAAGCTACCCAAACATGCCACTGCTATAAGAGGGTATTTACATCTTCAGAAGGGACTGCACCAGGATGTCTTGGCAAACACATATTGAACAGGCTAAAATCTATCTGGGAAAAAAAAATAGCTCAGACCAGTTCTTTAGAGTGTGCTCACTTCATATATTACCTATAGCTGTGAAGCCCTTAAGTTAAAGAATAATGAGGCAAGCCTTTGGTTGAAACAGTTGAAGTTTGATGTGTGATGTAAGACACGTCAGCTTTACAGTATTTAATCATTACCACAATTAGCAGCACTGTATTTTACAGGTGGAGTAACCAAAAACAAAGTCAAACGTTTGACTCTCCATCTGTCATTGGTCTCCCAGCGCTCATCTTTTCTCTTCTACTCCCTCTAATTTCTGGTTTTCCCCACACAAGTAAGCATACAGCAAATCAACAGTAGTCCTGGGAAAAGACCTCACAACTTCCTTTCCTGCCTGCACATTGCACATTCCTCTCTTCACACAACTCTCCCTGGACTTCTTCCCCACTCCTCTCACACAGCTTTTCCCTGTTGGGTACGCACATGACTATGTATCAGCTCTCTGTTGGACATTGCTGTCTTGTGGGTTTTTCTGTTGCGGGTTCTTTTTTCTTAAAGCCCTCCCACATCTCAACAGGAACCAATCTCCCCCCCCGCCCCTGAATGATATCTAACAGCTGCCATCACAAACTGCACCGATATTATTTCCCAAGTTGACCTCATGGGAGCAAGCTGTCTCCTGCTCCAAACCTCCTACAAACACAGTTTATTACCAAAATATGGGAAACCTAGAGCAAGTAACAGTACACCAGTATATAAAAAAGTTACACATTTTCTTATTTTAAAATTAAGACATTGCGTTTGAAAGACAGCTACTCCATTAAAAAAAGTCACATAAGGAAATGTTTGAATTTTTTTTATGTGAGTTAGCTGGTCATCTAAGAACGCTCACCACAAAAATATCATTTAAATAGGATATAAACTGTAATTTGCTGAACACAGGAACAACTAACAGCCACCTTTTTTACTATTTTCAGAAATAATCAGAAATACTAGCATTCCTATGACATCAATAGAGGCACTTACCCAAAATACGATTTTAAGACCTCAAAAAATTGTGTGTATGTATGTTACGCATAGTTAAATTCATAGAAATATTAACTTTCAATATCCATTTTAATCTTCAGCATCTCTGCAGGAATTTGTACAGGTGCCTTTGCAGTGGACTGAAATGCTAAGACATACTCCACAGGGTATGTTCAAACATGCAGTTACCAGTTTCTTGTCATGACATCAGTTCAGAAAGAGTTGCCACTGCTGGACACCAAGAGCCACTAATATTAAACTCACAAAGACAATATCTACTTTTTTAAGCTTCAGTGACCCACAACCACTACATCTGAGTATTACAGTATGATTTGTTAAACTGTTTTGGACTTCTGTTAGTATTCTCACAAAATAACCCACTTGTGAGCTTAATCACACCAGTATGATGATACTATTTAAGTACTCAGTATTTCTGTAAGAAACTGGAACTTAAAAAAAAGAAGTAAAATAAAAACAAATTACAAAAAAAAACCACCCCAAAACTTTTGACATTAGCATTTGGAGCAAATTAAGCATGCAACCTTCTCCTGAGACTACTTCAATTCTTTTCCAACCCTGGGCTCTTTCAGACTGCAAAATTAAAATAGATCACCCGCAGAGCCCAGCCAAACCAACAGAAATGAGAACTTGGGACTTGATGAAATGAAAGTTGATTCAAGACAGGAAATTGAGTTGGTCAGATGTGTTGAAAATTATGGCAACCAGAAACTACGTTACGAAGCTCTATATGAAACAATCCCTTCCTTTCCCTCTCCAAGCCATCCGCAGATACGTGGATTTGCAAAGTGGCATGCCAGTTCTCAGAAGAAAATGCACCAACGGCAATGTTCATCTCCTAAGTCAAACTGCAAAGATGTCACAGGCAGTACACATCAAACACCAGCCAAGACAAAAGCAGAAACATTTTCATCCCATATTTATGACCAGGGTCTGTTTCATTATAACAGGTCAGTTACGCTATCATTTCCTTCTTCAGCAGAAATTTCAGTCAGCCCACACCACTGCTGACTGCACTGCTATTCTGTGCCAGCATAACTGCAGCACAGCGATGACTAACAGTGCCAGTGCGGAAAGCAAGGCAGCCTCTTCGCCCCTTTCCCTGGGCAGCAGGCACCAATGCCGGGGAGGAGAGCCCCCGAGTAGCATTCAGAGAGATAGGTGCTTCCCGCAACAAACCTGTCATCGACTGAAAATGAGTAGCCATGCTGCGTCCCATCAAGCAGTGACACAGGTCACTTGCATGGTACATTGTTCCCCTCGGGTAACCAGAAAGAACAAACCTTGTAAAAGCAGTAGGATCCCTAGAAAAGACTGGAGATCAGACTGCTGGTACATGAGAGAAAACTCAGGCTAGGTTTTGAATTCATCTGGATGTGGATTAAAGTTTATATGGCATGCAGCCAGTGTTAGATTTAAATGTAATATGAATGGCAAGAAAACCATGTGAGACATAAAACACATCAGTCTGAAAACACATTTAAAAGGAGGCAAGAAAGCAATTTTGTTAGTAAGCCTGAAATTTTCTGAAGGAGGACAATATAACTAATAGCTGCAGTCAGTTCCAACAGACCATGTGTGCTAACAGGAGATACTGATATAGTTTTAAAAAAAAATCCAGATTTAGTTAAAATAACTACATACCTATGAGACACATAGTAAAGGTCCTCTATGCTCCAAAATCCCCTTATAATAACTTTTATGTTACAAATGTATCTTCCAGCATCTGGGTACACTATGATAGATTCTGCAAGTAGACCCTGGTCATCATCACCTGAATTTAAACCATGACAGCATGCTTTAACATACATAGTGCTTTACTATTATTGTTATTTATTGCCATGGTCAGAACTGAGCTTTACAGTGATGCTTTACAGAACAAAAAGCATGCAGGCTTTGTCTTCCAAATTTGCATCTGACCAAAAATTTAAAAAGAAAAAGAAAAAACGACTATGTTCTCATGAAGAACACTGCAGAACAGCAGTACCTTTTAGCTCTTCCAAGCAATTGTTCTGTACCAGGCTCGGACCTCTTCCTGTGTGGCATGCCTTCGGTCAGCCCAGCTGCTGAACTGAGCTCAGGGAACACCAGTACCCTTCTGAGGATCACTTTTACAGGTCACCTTTCACTGTTTGGCCTGAAATTGCGCACATCTAAATCTTCCGTGCTGAGCCGTTCCCCTCTCTGAATGTATTTGCATTGTCACAACTTCACTCTTCCAGCAGCTGTCACCCACCTGCCAAGGCACAGACAGCTCACGACTCCTGCTCAGCCCCACTGTGCTGTGCAATCACTGCTGCTCATGGGTGCGATGGCCACCGACCCATGGCACGGCTGGCTGGACAGCACAAACCCACCAACATCCCCACCAAAACCTGCAGCGTACAACCCTGAGAAACAGTATGCTACGGTGTAAGCCTAATACACTGCTCATTTCCCCTCAAATGATACGTGCTGCAACTATGAATTTAAAGCTTCTGTGTACTCTGTGAGGTCAAACATGCCTATTTGCTCTTCAGCCACTCAATCCCGAACACACAGCCATAGTTTCTCCATTGAAGCATTTGCAGCTAAGGCCTTGTCCCACCACCATTGCCTCTCTGCCCAAGATGGCAGCAACGCCCAGCTGGCCACAACTCAGCATCACAGCTTTTTGTGCCAATTCAAAAACTTTGAGGTTTCATTGCAGTGATTGCTGCAGGCCAGAAGCATCCTCACACATGGCTCCTCAGGCAGGGAATGACTCACAGTGCCTACCTTCTCAGCTGTTCACCTCCAGCCCAAATTCCCCCCTTGTCCTGCCTCCAAGTAACTGCTCCAGCGCTGCCTCTGCTGAAATCCATCCTCATCTCTGAAAAGCTTTTGCATTGGTTTTAGTTGTTTTTGGGCTTTGCCCCTGTCAGCCAGAAAGATGAAGTCCCGCAGGCAGAGGTCCTGCCCCATCTCCCCCGCCTGTCGCAGCGGGCCGAACGGGGCCGCTGGCCTGCCGCAGTTCCGTGCCCGGGTTCAACAAGCACAGCACCGCTTCCCGCCAGAGTTGGGGAAGCCACGCCCACCCGCGGTGGGCCGTGAGAGGTTTGCTGACCTCGCAGACAGACAGGGGGACAGCACGACGTCCAGCGTATCTCCTCAAACCAAGGAGAGACTCCCGCTGAACGAAACGGCACGAATCAGCTGGCTTGGAACACATCTTGCCCGGTATCGGATCACAGAGCACGTTCAGCCAAAAAGCCCTTCTGTTACCGTTACGTGGTTCACAAAATTTGAATAAAAAACGTTAACAAGGCCGTAACGCCTTTCCAGTTAACGCTGCCAGCCTGCCTCCACCACGCGCGGCAGCACGCGCCCCTCCTGCCGCAGGACCCGTTCCGCCCTCTACCCGTGCGCCCGC
>Ga0065711_1033822_pt1 | contig 24776 bp, 14 predicted proteins | sample Hoacrofraction12_FD_59098 | JGI IMG/M metagenome (GOLD analysis project Ga0065711, IMG submission 59098) | Hoatzin crop microbial communities from Cojedes, Venezuela - Epithelial fraction 12 v2 (version 2) | ecosystem: Host-associated > Birds > Digestive system > Esophagus > Crop | place...
ACCAGGACACCCAGGTCCCTCTCCGCAGAGCTGCTCTCCAGCAGGTCCACCCCAAGCCTGTACTGATGCATGGGGTTGTTCCTCCCCAGGTGCAGGACCCTGCATTTGCCTTTGTTGTACCCATAACAAGAAATTTAGCTAATAGTGGGGAGAGGAATTCTGCACATTTTAACCTGTGCACTAGATTAGGGAAAGAGATTTTTCCACATCACAGCCATTCCTGAAACAAGATTGAAAATCAACCCAATTATATCATAAACCTGCAGTGAGTCAGTCACAGAAAGGCAAGGGATGCACCTAATTAAAGAATTCTATGTGCATTTCCACCCCCTCCGTCAGACTCAATCATTGATGCCTTAAAATCCAGGCACTTTCTTCAAGCTGACTTTAAAGAAGAGCTTGTACTTATAGAAAAAAAGATACTAAACCAACTTCGAGGTCTACAATCTACCCAGAGAAGCATCTCAAAGGAGGACAGGAGAGTTATACCATTCAACCAGATGGTACTACGGGGCTTGTAGTCAGAAAAACACAGTAGAAATATGCCACTAGAACCAAAGAAATAGGTTGATTGAGTTAATATTTTAGGTTCTTTTCTTGATTCTGTGTGAGTAAACTGCCTAGTTATTAGTAGATTGCACAAGACATGTAAATGAATAAAAAACTTCATTTGATTGTGTAGTTAAGCTTTCCACCTTGGAAAACTATGTATCGTATGATCAAGTTTCCATTTATTTGATTAGAATGCTTTGTTTGTACTGTGTGGATCTTGAGAGGACTATTTCTCCTATGGCACAGAACAGTACCATGAAACATGAAACATGTTTAACATCACGTGTACTACCCTCAGAATTACTGAATCAAGATGAGTATTTCAAGTGAGCCCAAGGCCCGCTAGACTCAGCAAACTCACATGTTTCTAACTGAGCTTGTGAGAATGTTTGGATATGATTATTGCTTTGCATTTAAAAATAATTTTAAAATCTCAAATATTTATAAATTAAGATTCAAGTCTATTTAATAATTACATTTACTTTGATTAATGGTTACCAAAGATGACAGATCATAAAATATAGATTAATGTAAATTTTTGTTAGGATTTTAATAGAATTTTAAACCTTAAAATTTTTAGTCTAACTTAAAATTTTTAGACTAACCCGAGTCTATAATTTATTCAACATATGTTTTACTGTAGAGTGCCTCAGTAAGAGCAATTGCTTGCTGCAACTCAAGTTTCTTCAACTTCAAGTTTCTTATCTACTTCAGATATCTTTAAAATATGGCTCTTCAGTAAAGATAGGATCCTGGAAAGCAAAGCATTCATGTTTGCAGCTGTCACTGCTTTCACAATCATTTCTTCAATTCCAAGCTTAGGCAGCTGAAACTTTTCTCAGAAACCTGATCCGCAATGCTACAAAAAATGCCTGGTTTAAAAGCTATTTTCTTCGTATCTAATTTGGAGACAATTAAATAACTCTAGAACTCATTGCAGCATTTTTTATAGCAGCCTTTCTACAAGCAGTTTTATTACTGCGTGGATCCCTAACCATTCCACTACTATCATTACACTTCTGCTAATTAGGGGACCATAGTTTATGCACCAATGCAGCAGTGCAAGAGTAAACACAAAAACAAACTCACTTGCTCTTTGTTGCCCAGTTTAATGATGGGTAAATTTTGTTTACATGCATTCCTTTCCATATCACAACCAGTCAAACTTTTGACAAGGAAGTTGTTTTAGAGATTGCTCTTACGTGGAAGTCTTTTAAATCAAATTACCTGAAAGTTTTGTTTATTCTGTAGCACATGTAAAAATGCTTTAACAGTGCAGTTTAAGCAGAGAAAACGTAGATCTTTCCTATAGAAATTGGAGCAAGACTTGGTCTTTGAAGTATATTCAAACCTGTATTTAGCAGAACTCCTCTCTCCTTACCCAAGAAGCTTAAGAATGTTAGAATTTATAAAGTTCTTCAGGATATTCTCTGATAATCTAGAGATTGTGGAGCTGGAGTCTCACAGGAAGCTGTGTCTTTGCCATTATATTTACCACATATACTGGAGAAAGCCTTGCTGAAAGTACCACTTTTAGCTCCCATTTGGCAAAAATAAGCAGCAATGTCTTTTTAAGCTTCTTCATAAACTATCTTTTCAGAAGGAAAAAAGCAAACCTTCTTCACCTGCCACTCATATGAGACTCTTACTACTGTAATGCTCTGTGTAAAGGTCCCCACCCTCATCCTATTTAGTTTCTTCAGACCTTGAAAATTGCCATCTGTTTTACATCCTCTCATCCCCAACTGGACACCTTAGCACAACTCCACCTCATGCCCTCCCAGTCCCCTTTTTCCCCAGGGTGCCTCTCCCTTCTGCCCCTGCCTCACTTGCCATGGCTGTTGTATCCTTCTCTCCACTCTCAGTTCATCCCACTTCTTGCCCCTCCCTTTCATCCTTTGCTTTAATAAGCAGTGTATTTTTCAAATAGTCCTGAAACTGACAACACGTGGTTCCCAAGGGATTTGTATCTCGTGGCTAAGTGATTTTTAAACTGAATTATACTAAGGATGCAGCATGAGTCTATCCCTTATTAAACACTAGAGACTCTACCCAGAGAGAAATACACCTGAGTGGCTGTTTAGATAACTAGTAAGGACATAGCTTTGGTCTTTTAGGAATAACAAACCAGCGACCAGCACCTACAGAAATTCCTTAATTCATAGAGAACATTTAAAATGCTTATATATAGCCAACATTGTTAAGGTGCACGATAAAAAAGTCCAGAAAATTTCAACAGAAAGAACGATGGGATATTGGAAAGTATTTATCTATTTCTACTAACTAAATGACACCCTTGCAGGCTTTAGCTAAAGATGAGTCTGCGTGAAGATGCATGCAAGCGAGGCACACTAATCAGTCTATAAATAAATATGAAAAAGGTGTGGAAATAGTAGCAAGTAGATTTTTGTCTTTTACAGGTCTATTACCTTGTTTACTGCAAAAAAAATGTTTTTATTTTTCTGTTAATGCAGATGAAGCTCTCAAAACAGCAAGTAAATGGGTTTTAAAAGTATCAGATATGTTTTGCCTTATCTGTCAAAGGTATAAATAATCTGCCTGGGAATCATGAAATCATGAAGTCAGAGTTTTCCACAGGAAATAAATATATAGGCAATCTATTGGTTCCCACAGGAAATTAGTCATATTTTTTATAATTTTTCTTATGTACAGTTAATAATCATGTATTTTAAAATATTTACTTTAGAATTAATGAAATTTGGACATTAAGTAATTTCTGAAATTGGACATACAATTTTTGAAGCTCATAAATATACATGATTGAAAAGCCATAAATAGCAACATCCAGCTAAGAAATGTGCTACTTTTGTGTTTTTATAATCATGCATTGAAATGAGATCAGCCAACTACCAGCAGCTGTTGGGAAATGGGATATAGACACACATACCAGAAACGATGGCCAATGTGCAATGTTAACTAGTGGTCTGATTCAATGCCTCTTAGTATAGGTAGAATGAGCCAGACTCTAAAAATCAAACTGTTTTTTCTATAATGCTCTGAGGAAAAAAAAAAAAAAAGGAATAATGACAAAAGGGAAAAATACAGGATTTGGAGTATTATTATGACAAGCCAGTCAAATTACAAGGTAGGGTTGACTTTGAATTGTCTCACAGAACTCGCCTCACATATATAATGGCGTATAAACGGGCTTGAACATACTGAACATTTATTTGTGATTTGAAGTAGTGGTTCTCCCTATGTACTAAGAAGGGAAGTTAACAAAGGTTTTAGAGATTTCTGAAGAAAACAAGCCCCTACCTCAAAATATTGCAATTCTCATGGATATTTTAACAAAGCTTTTTAGCATATAAAATGTTATAAGATATAACTTTAAAAGCCATTTCACAATGAAATGGGATCTGTTTATTTTTTCTCCTAAAAAAAAGCACATCCAGACTATCGCATTTCCAAATCAGTATTACCTAGGAGAAAAATACACTGCCAAAAAATTTCTCAGAAGCTCAACTAAAACGCGCCATTTAAAAATACATTTAACAAGCCTTTAGGTTTTGCTCATAAAAGAGATATTTTAGCTATTTCAGGAACAAAACCAACTTGAAAATCACATCTTCTTCATCTATGCATGATTTTTAGCTTATTTATGGATCTAATCTACAGACTAACTGAAGATGTCTGTCAGGCAAAAGTAAAGATCTGCGTGACCACCGTTTCTCTCAACAGAAGAGAGAAGTCTGTGCTACTTGTGTCACCTACTTCCTAGCTGCAACCTGAGCCACCTCCGTCATTTTGGCCATTGACAGAGAAACAGGATGTGCAGTGTAAGTTCACAGAACCTGGAAGTAGTCACAATAAAATCTTCACATACAGGTAAGTGCTTTAGATTCCATCTGGTTTCAATTTTGCTTGTAAGAATAAACAGGCACTTCACATTTATTATTGTTATTAATGCCTTTTTAAAATCAAACATAAAATTTACTGTGAGTGTACACTAGTAATTTTGTCACTTTCCTTTCCCAGGTAATGCATGTATTCTTATCTGTCACAAAAAAATACAATTTACCATGCAACTATAGAAATTATATAAGCAGTGGAGTCTCAACAGAGAAAATAAGCTTTGTTTTTGCTTTTGCAATTGTTTCTGAAAAATAACAAGTGCAAATTCCCCTATTGTGTTTCCTTGCTAGTGCATATTCTTTTGCTTTTCTGTACCTTTTACATAAGATATGTGCCTCTTCGATGCAGAGCTCTGTTCACAGTAGACAAAGAATGTTTACCCAGGGCAAAAGTCAGCAAGATGATTCTGTGACTTGTTCTATAAACCAAGCCAAAGACATATACATTTGAAAAACAATAGGAGGCAGAAATGCAACCTTAGCAGGCAGTTCCTACTCATGTTACTCTCTATATTGCTGTGTGATTTTTATTGCTCTTAAATTCTGTCTTTGTTGATTCCTGATTTTATGTTGGTATAGACTTACTGCCTGGAATGTCTTGGAGACTGCATGCAGGAACAGCACTATGCAGACAGTTTTTATCAGGTAAGGTTGAAACCTCTTCAAGGCAATGCCTTTGAATCCTTGGCTCTACTGAAATTCTTACTAAGAGTTCACTGAGCTTCTCACTAGAGCTAGGAGTTCAAGCAGCACCATGAGTCTCAAGTGCTGTAGTTGATAAACAAATGAATTAAACAGTGACAGATCTCCTCCAGAGCTTTCTGCTGTTGTTTCATGCTCAGTTTAAGCTTGCATGCCCGAAATCATTGCTGAGAGGGGGGTCCTGCAACTCCGACATAATCTGTACTTTGCTGCCCTTAGAGAACTGGCTCAAGCATGCATGCAGCTGAATGATAAACCAGAGGAAATGCACCAGCTGAAAAGTGACCCAGGAGAAGGTGGGAATTTTGTCAAGGAAGGTGTTTGCTTCTGCCAGTAGAGGAAAGGGATTAGTCTGGAGTGGGAAATAAGTGGCACCACATCAGCAGGTTTTAAGATTGCAGTGTTGTTTCCTGTCTCACACTCTTTCTTCTATGTTTTACTCCTCCTTTGATTTTGTAATCCAAGAGATCACTCCTCCAGTGTTTTTGTCTGTAGAAATTACAGTTAAGAAAATGAGTACAGAAATAATTGACCTGTGATCTTGTATTTCTCAGCAACTCACTGCTCTCAGAGCTTTTCATTCTTTTGAATCTCTTCCTGATGAGACACAATGGTAGACTATGCAGCAAAATAAACTGTTTTTGTATCTTGCAAAAATGTTCAAGGTAAAGCTAAGACCGTGTAAAGGTCTGTCCTGGTTTCAGCTGGGATAGAGTTAACTTTCTTCCCAGTAGCTGCTGCATTTTGGATTTAGTACAAGAAGAATGTTGATAACGCTGATGTTTTTAGTTGTTGCTAAGAAAACTAAGACTTTCTCCCGTGTCTCATGTTCAGCTAATGAACAAATGTGCAGGAGCTGGGAGGGAAAACAGCCACACAGCTCGCCCAAACTGGCCAATGAACTTTTTCCATACCATAGACAGCATGCTCAGTTTATAAAGAGTGGTTGGCAAGGGGGCAGGGACCTCTTCTCTTTTCCAGGAGTTTGGATCCTCTCCTGTCTGGGAGTCTGAACTTCTCCAGGAGTTTGCTCTTTTTCGTGAGTTTTGCAAAATTCACAGTATCTGTGAGCTCTAGATTCCGTGATCACTGCTTGGGGACTGTCTGCGAATCGGTCATTTGGTAGTGAGAAAATTGTGTTGCATATAGTTTGTTTTGCATATTCGTTATTATTAGTGGTAGTATTATTCGTAATATCAGTATTTCCTTTGTTGTCGTTTTAAACTGCCTTTACCTCAACCCATGAGTTTTTGTCCATTCTCCTCCTCATCCCACTGGGGGGGGGAAGGGAGGGGTGACCAAGTGGCTGTCTAGTGTTTAGCTGTCATCTGTCAGGTCCCAGTTTACTGGGACAAGGTCTTAGAAAAATCCTATGAGGCACTAAAAAAAAGTTCCGGGCAGTCTGACACTAAGGTCACGCACCCAGCACGCTGGAAGACTTGGGTTCCAGTCTCTCTTCTAAATTAGGCAAAGCATGAAGCTGGATGTGCACTTCCCACAGGTCAGGTAAGTGCCATAACTCTATGCTCCTGGGCTGCTGGGAGGACCGATAGGCCCTACTGGTTTTTCCCACTAGGGAACTTTTGATGAAACTAATATATTGCCACAAAGACTTTTCAGTTTAAATGGATCTTTACTTTCTGATGAAGAGCCACTCAGTCAGGAAAAAAAAAGAAACACCACCTTGTTCTGAAAAACAGGAGATACTCTTTATTGCTCAGGCTTGACAAAGCCTGGATTGTGTGGAGTGTGGAAAAAATGAACACCTGGAGAGTTTTCATATTTCACAGGGAAAGAGAAGTTTATGTCTCACAGCAGCAGCATCTTCTGCTCCATTTTGGCTGGAGCCAAAGGGGAAAAAAGAAACCCAAAAAATCAAACAAATGGAGAAGACAGACAAGAAAAGAACTCTTCTTATTCTGGTTTTGAAACAAAAGCAGGAAACTTGTGAGGGACCAGCTCATCAGGAAGAAAGATTTCCACCCACACTGCTCCACATAGGTCAGCTCAGGGAGCGCACAGTGTAGCCTGTGTGACGGAAAATAACACAGCCTCACAACAGCCAGGGCTTGAGCTGGAAAAGAGAGGAAGGGATTGAAGAGGGACGGCAAAGTATGTGGTAAAGACAGACTGACACTCAAGCCTGCTGTCTGCTAGCAGAGGTTCTATGACAGCCACTCCACCTACCTCTAGCAGCAGTCACAGGTGATAAGCTTACATGGGGAGGACTGACACTATTGCAGTAAAGCCCTGGAGTATTTGAGTCTTGCCACTGTTGAACTTTGCCATGATGTTGGTAGCCATTTTGGATAATGCCTCCTCCAGCAGGGTTTCATAAGGCCTTTGGGAAGGATATCCTCTGTGGGCTCTGGGGTTCTTGTAAGTCCATAGTGTAAGCTAGTTTATGGGTGCTTTCCCTGAACAGCTCGATCAATCATATCATCATATCTACCATCCAAAGGAAATGTTTCTTGTTTTCCTGAGGCTCTGAGATTAAGTATCTTGATAGCTACAAAGTATCTGCAGCAGTCTGATGGTTGAATTTCTGAGGATTATTTAGAGAAAAAAATAAAATAATGAATAACACAAGTGAAAGTAGTAGCAGAAACTGTGTTACTATCCAGAATTTGGAAACAACCCTTCAAATCAAGTCTGACTAATGCGTGAGTCATTATTCATACTAAAAATAATTGCTTAAAAAAACCCAAAAAACAAGTTCTGTGGAATTTTAGTAATATATGTATACAAGTTTTCTGTAAAAATTAGAAATCAGTTATGTTCTTAAGCCTTACAAATTATCGACTTTTGAACAAAGAGCAGACATAATACATTACCCATCTATATACTTCAACCATCATTTTCTATCTTATGTCCAAATTTAGATCACGTGTACTCTTCTATTAATGCATCCTAATATAACAGCCAATTCCTCAGAAAAGACAGCTTGGAGACTTCTGCAAGCAGCCAGCTGAGTTAAATCTTGGCACTTCTAGCCTCAAAACTTAATTGATTACAGTGAAGATTAAAGCAAACCTATTTCAACTCTAAGATTTGTTACTGTACCAAAGATCGGTTTCTATCACACTCAGGTCAATAAAGATTTTCTACAATTGCAAACAGCAAGGAAATACAAAATAATTGCACTTCAGATTAGATGAATATCAGCGAAGAAAGGACTGTGAATCTGTGTAGCTAGCAGAAAAGATTTTATAGGTTCAAAGCTTGAACAATTAATTGAAAACACTACAGAAAAATTGTTCTAGAGCTATTAATTTCTTTGGATTTAAAGCAAGATTGATGCATATAGATGGGTGAGAAATAACAGAATTTAAGCTACTTATTTTTCAGTTACTGCTTAAAATAGCATCCATTTAAATATTAAAGAACATAATAATTTGGGACATTATAAATAATAATGGATTTTGGAAACCAGAGAAAAGTTTAGAAACTTTGTGCTACCTGAACCTTACTACAATGCTTTTGCAACCAAGAAGTAACCTTAATCAGCTGAGAAAATTCTTCCAGGAAAAGCCTACCTGAAAGCAGTTTTGCAGAAGCAGATTATTGAATTATTTCCTTGCCAGTCTCTCAGAGGTTCACAGTGCATTCATCTGCTTCTTGGGTCTTTACAGCAAGTGACTGTTTGCAAAGTAGATCTGTGTAAAATTTAAGAATTATTGACTGTGTTTTGAACACATCAGTGTGCACATGTAAAAAACACTGCCAACAGTCATGCTGGATTTTTACCAGTGCAGGAACAATAAAGGATAAAAAAAACCCCACCTTGAGTGCCTATCTGACTGAAAGCATATTAGGATGACAAGATGGATGAAGTTTAAAGATGTCAAATTGTCTGAAATCACATGCACACACACACAAAAAAAAGACAAAAGATTTCATTAGAACCCAATGTTTTAAAGCAAGGTCATGATGAACGACTGATACAATCTCAAAGAAGAGATTCCAGAAGACGACAGTGGTTTCAGAAAAGAGCAGCCACAGCTACAGGCGTGAGTGGAAGTCACTAATCCAGAATAGTCCCTCCCAAGACAGGAAGTTTCTGTCCAAAAAACAGTTGAGTGATGAGGGAACAGGCTCTGAAAATTGTATGCAAGTCTGTTTATAGCATCTTCCTATTTCTCTTGAGCTAATTAAGGCAAAGAATAGTCTATTTTTTCTTTTTTTTTTTTTCTGACATCTGCGTTATTTCGATTACTAGATGGCCTGTAACAGACAAATTGTTAGCACTCAAGGGAGTATGCAGTCTGTGGGACCGAAAGTCATCTGAGGAGCCTGTATCAGGTCAAAAGTCTGTGCCAAAAGTGTGCAGGAGGAGCCATGAAAGATGAAAGAGTCTCACACAGGAAAAAATCTGAAATAATAGAGCTAGTGGTCTGGGTCCTAAAAACTGCACATTACTGAGTGTTCAGCTTACGTTCAGCAATTTGTTGCAATATTAGAGATGGTGACACAATTAAATCAAGCCCAAGAATGACAGCACAAAGACCAAATATTTCTGGTGTAAGCTATTGGTAGTTCACCAAAGCAAGCAGAACGACCTTGATTTACATCAGGTCATCGCCTGGCTTTGGATAGCTCTGACAACACAGGAGTAATTGGAGTAAGGAACATGGAAACATTATTCCGCTCACAGAAACCTGGAGTTTACACTGGGATCACTGTTTTCTGGCCTCCTCACTGCAGTTATGCATATAGGAGGACCAGTCAACTTTGAGACGTTACTGCTCCCACAAGCCAAATACAGTATGACAAATCCTTCAGGTGTCACAGAAAAAGAGGAGATTAGGTGCAACTACTACACAGACTTCTTGTCTGAGGTGACAACTGGCAGCTATTTTTACCTTCGTGAGATTTAAATTCTAATACATGACATTCAATGGTAAATTCTTAAAATTGTCACATCTTTTTCACATGTACATATTGTTTTGTTTTCTTTTTTTTTCAGAAACTTGCTTTGAGTATGTGAAACCTCCCCTCACTGTTTTCTCACTAATGATTGTCCTTTCATAGCTATTGCATACATGTAATGCAAAAGCAAAGGCTAGCAAGTCTGATTACAATTCTTATAGTCCCACAATTCACGTAAAACCAATCCAGTCCCAGTCCAAAGGCATTATATGTTGAGTGACTGATAACAACAGTCTAAATAAATATAAACCAAGGCTTCAATAATAATTGCTAATGTTTTCTGAATTAGATGTACATAAGCATATACTTCTTTGTAGATAGTTTTGAACTGAACTGTCTCATAGCAGTGTGTCCACCAGGAAACTGAACAGCTCACAAGATGAGGATGATTCAGATGCATCATCAGGAATAACAAGATCCCAATGCATTTAGTCATATTTCACTGCCTCCTACACAATTCATTTAATTTATTTGCTATACTCTCCATCCACTTCTCCATTAGTACCAAAAGAACTGAGGCTTGAAACTCACTGCTGTATGATATGTAGTGGTAGAACTAAGTACCCATGGATTTGGAAATACATTACGACAGGAGAATATGCAAAGAGACATGGTGTGGTGAGATTTATGTCAACTAGCTGCAACTACCCACTTTTTTCTATCCCTTATCTTGGCTCCCTCTTTAGTCAGTTAATCTCTCCTAGGAGAGGAAGAAATGCCCTCTGGCATTGATTGTATATTGGTTTTGGATCGATTAAGTCCCTTTAATTCCCATTGGCTAAGCATGCTGAAATGTAAGTCACACTAGGCACGGAGCCTTCGGTAAAATTTAGTACATTGGAGTCCTGGCCCAAAGACTTTAAATTGCTAGATTGACTCCTAGGGACCAGAAATTGTGTGGCTTAGGTAAACAAACTGCTGTATATTCCTGGAGTTGAAGGCAAGAAAATTTCATTTTCTTTTAGACAGTTTGGTTGCTATTACATCACAAATTCTGTTAATTACTGAATACCCTATGGGATAACCAAGGTCAGGCCTTTGTCTATATCGCACATGCTGCTCAACACAGCAAATTAACCTGGGAGCTCTCCATTCTCCATTGCTCTAGGCTACATGGCAACTGAAAGCCTTAGAGGGAGCTGAGGGTCCTGAACGAAAAATTATTTCTCAGTTTAAAATAGGTGTTGCTGACTATCTAAATGTGTTATTGCCAAACTAATAATAACTTCCTGTCTGTTTGGTTTTTTGGTTTTTGTTTTGCTTTTCTTTCTTTTTTTAGAGGACCAAAATAAATTACTTTGAAATATATCTTGATTATAAAAAAAATTACCAAACTGCATGGTGGCATAGCAAATACACCTCTTAAGATCAAAAGTGACCCTCAGCAGAGAAGGACCACAAGCATGTTAGAGGACAGGTCTACAATTCAAAATGATTTTGTAAACAGAGAAAATAAAAAAAAAAAAAAAAGAAGATGCTATTTTATAGAGATAGCTATAAAGTTGAACAGTTGGGCAGGAAGAATAAACTGCAAAAATACTGGATAGGAAACCATTCACTAGGCAATGGTAATGCTGAAAGGAAGCTAGGAGCTGTAATAGCTCACAAACTCCTAGCTATTGAAAAAAAGGAAAAGGCCAAAGGAGGATGCATAAGTGGGCATATTCTCTACTGGATATGGGACAAAGGCATCTCCCTTCACAGGCTGGGACCACAACATCAGCTGCGGTTGGTGTTGAGAACAACACTTCTGGAAAGATAAGGATAAATGTCCCTGGTATAATTTTCTTTTTCCTCAGTACAGATAGTCTCCTTATTTTAAAATGTCCAGAATGTGTACATCTTTCTACAATATACCATTGCTGACTGTATTTGGGAATATTAAAAGTCATTTACTTTCTGATTTATTGTTTTAATACAGAGTTGACCAAAAAAGCAATCTTCAACTTCAGCCTGGAATTTGATACGTTTTTAATAAAAAATTAAATTATTGTTATTGCTGTATCCATTCTATGCATAAAACAATATTAAAAATGTTTTTGGAAATACTGAAATATTTCATTTTACTTTGCTGACCTGAATTGAAATGTTTCATTTCAGATGGTCATTAGTTAAGCTGGCCTGTCTCAGCCCCTTTGCTGCCCAGTGGGAAACACAAAACCATGTCCCTCTTTGGCCAGATTTCAGTTCCTGGTACTTATTGTTGACTCAGACAAAAGCTAATATTGATCAGAAACAAGTGATTTTCTGACAGAGAATTTTACTGAGATACACTTTCCTTTTGCAGACACTTTGTGGAGTTAAAGAAAAACCCATTTAGTAGTGAGAAAGGATTTGAAATGAAACCAAGGATCCTCAGATTTTTCTCTTTGAGGGGAAAAATAAATCTTCCATCATGACTAATGTTACTTATTATCTCCCAGAGCTAGAGGTGTATCTTTAAACCCTCATGCACGCAGAGTATCCCACATGAAGCTCAGACAAGCCAACACTGCTAGACATCGTGTTTTGAAAAAGGATCCTGTTCTGTATCCTCTCTTCAACAGCCTGCTGACTCATTAAAACAGAAAAGGCCACGCTTTGAGCTTGACCCTGAGTGAAACAACGTAGGTTTCAGGGACTTCCAACCCATTTCCAGTAAGATTAAGATTTTGCAGCTTGAATGTGAAAGAGAGCTCTACCATGGATTTTCAAAGGTACATTTGCAGATCAACTTATTATAATTTGCACTGAATTATTAATGCTGAGCTGACTGATTAATTCAAGATGTGTGTGCTGGTTCTATCACAGCATACTGTGCTCTACAGTGCAAATGAAACTGGAGCAGATTGAGAGGGGCAGAACTTGAGCAACTTCTTTGCTGACCCCTGCAGGCACAAGCTGATTCTGTTAAGTTTACGTTTGACTACATCTATTTTGTACACTCCTTGCACAACACGGAGGTCAGGAGGAAATTAAATATGGCCTAAATCTACATTCTAATGCAATTCTAATGCATCACATTAGTTCTAGTAATAATGTCCCCCCACAGAAAGAACTGATGCATATTTTCAAGCATGAATATATTTAATGATTTAAAAGAGAAATTAGTTCATTAAAATATTTGTTCACCTCAAAACAGTACTAAATCAGAAGAACAGATGAAGAAATCATTTTATCACGTTTCTCAAACAGCACAAATAGAAATTCAAGTGTTTGATATAATGATGATATCCACATTTCAGTTTTTAAAAATTAAAAAAGGTTTCTATTTCTATAGACTTTGACCAGTCTACCCTTTTGAGGTGCATCTATATCATTCATACCTAGTATCATCGAGGTTAGTGTTTTCCAAACTTTCTATTGCTCGGGTTTCTTTCCTGGCATCCTTCTCCTGTTTGATTTGCTGTGTCCTCCAGCCCCTCTGTGTTGCCTCCTGGGCTCTCCAGCCTTGGAAGACTTGCTACTGCTTTCCTCCTCCCACCCCCAAGCCAACTCACTCATTCTTTTCTTCAGATTTGTACCCCCATTTCTTTACCTCTACTTTTGCCTCCGTGCTCAGATACATCTTCCTCAACTCCTACTATTCCCTTCTTCTCCACCTCCATAATGCATTTCCTTCCTCCTCCTCCTCCCCCTCAGCGAGCTTCAGCTCCTCTCCTCTGCCTCCTACACCTGGCCTTGGGCCGGGGTGCCCAGCTGATATCACCACTGGGCTCCCTGTTCAGTCCCTGCATACTCCGTACAGTTACCAGTACCGAGCACCCTTCCCTAGCAAACAGCATCCATTCGCTGGGGAGAGCTGAGCAGTCCTTTGATGATATTACCATGAGGGCATCACCCTCTGCTGTACCCATTCTACGCAAGCTGCTATCTCAGAGTAGAGTGATCAAAGTAAGAAATGGAACATTTGACGATTTTCTGAGTTGTGAATGATCAGGAGTTCCTATTCATGGAAACACCACACCACATTTAGAGTGACAGTTAAAAACAACTAATAAACAAATGAAAAATCTAGTGTATTCAGCTTATTTTGGAAATCAGACATACAGTTTTACCAGAGGGAAGAACTAGTGTGAAATCCTAATGATATATAAATATGCCCTATGGGAAAATAAATAAAACAATACTCTTTTTGCAGCAGTAGGTACGAATTCTTACAGTATGAAAAAAGAAAACTCTTTCTTCTTTTAAGCATTTCTACTTTTGTTGAAACTGTTTACAATTCTAGTGCCTTTCTGAAGCAGATAAATAATAAAAGATGATTAACCACAGTTGCTTTCTCAAGTGATCAGAGAACACTGCATGCAGACCTCAGACAAGTTGGATTTGAAGAACATTAGTCCTATTTGGACAAGCCCACATATTTAAGACAAGTGTGGATTATATAAATGGTCAATGGTCTCATCAGCTACTTAAAACTTGGACTATTCTTGCTTGGACACTCGTTCTTTCAATCTAATAAGATCATAAGAGTTTAGTACAATTGTTGATGCCTTCTGTATTTCAGTGAGACTCTAATTGTCCCATGAATGAAGTATAATGTAGGGGAGGGGAATCCATGTAACTAGCTAAACACACAATTTTGTTGAAGAACAAAATAAATAAATTTGTCTTACTGAAAAAAATGATGAATACAAATACTACACAAAAATATTCTAATCTTAATCATGAATGTTTTTAGAATCAGATTTTACTACAGTTACAAAAGAAGATAAAACCTTTAAAAAAACACCCTTTCACTACACCTAAGAAGAATTAAGTCCCCATGCTTCCTCAGATATACCTCCAGGTGACATTCTTAAGCAGAGGAGGACCAGTCAGGTCTCAGACTTCAGTTGGCATTTTCTGTCTGGTTATTCTACTTATTTCCTTATACATCATACTGAAACAAACATAACATTCCAGACATGTATGAAATTATAGCAAATGAAAATTTCAGTCACAATGTCTGAATTCATCTTCATGGGAAGAAAAGCTGAGAATTCACAACTTCTACAAATCAGCCTGTTCCTGAGACTCTCTGACTATGGGCAAGATTTCTTGAGCTATGCAGACTGAAATAAAGGAGAATAAATTAATGGCTAGCTGGAAGGGCAAAAGGTTATAGTTAGTTCTGAATTAAAGCTGTGAAAAGGAAAATTAATTCTGAATACTGCGAAATATTATTTAATTATGTGTTCTGTTAAACAACAAGGGCACGTGCACCCCTGAAAGCAGCATTGTGAGGCAATATTTTATAACTGGGTGGGTAGACTAATTTTCAGTATCTTTAAGGGTGTTATTTTGCATTGGATAAAATACAGGAATGGCATTTTGCTTTCAACTGTTTCTATATTTCTAAGATGAACTGAAAAATTACTGGCCTTTAACCACTCCCTTCTCTATTAGTACTTTTCTATCACGTTATTGTTCTTTATCAAATCTCCCCTTGCATCAAGTATTTTGATAAGACAAGACCTGCTCCGGGTTTCCAGACTTACAGCGACTTTTAGGCATGCAATAGACAGCAAGAAGATACGCAAACAGCTGAAAGTGCTTTTTAGAAACATTAAATAGCTAAAGGCATCCTTATGTGCCCCAAACCAGAAAACTACAGCTCAGAATTTCTTCTCCAAACTTTCTAGTTACAAAACTGTAAAATTTCCTTGTTCAGAAATGTTTTTTTTCTAAACGGTATTGTTCTTTCCAGATTTATTAGTTGCAGGGCATAACAAATAAAATAGTTAACTAGACTCTGACTAGGTAGTTAACACTTGCCAATGCTCCTCCTCTATCATTACTGCCATGGGTCTTAATTCTTGTCTGTGACAGTGAACTGAAAAATTCCTTGGCCTACAAAGATAAATCAAAAGATAAATGCTTTCAGAAATCCAGTTTAATATGTTCTCTTGGACCATTTCTATCATCTTTTCTCTTTATATGTGTATTTGTCATTCACTCTAATTGTTCAGTTTTAATTTGTCCTCTCTAAGCATATAATTCGTTGCTACACTGCTCTTTTTTCTTGAGGTGAAGATGAAGTCATTAGTCAAGTGGACTATTATGAAAACAGACAATAGAGAGAAGGAAAATTACAATGAAATAAGACAATGTTAAGAAAAAAACCCACAACTGTGTTAGAATAATCTATATATTCTTTATCCCTGTAAAAAGCTTCAATATCCTCAGGATATTTCCCTTTTGCCTATTCACTCATACAGATGCAACATACTCAATTTCTCTATCTAAACAGAAATTTTTATCTAGCTATCCAAGTAAAATACTTTGGAAAAAGGTGGAAAGAATAACTTATCTAGTTCACTGTTTTTGCCCAGAGGTCAGGTAAAGAACAGCTTGTTTTTCTGTAGATACATAAAGTAAATAGATTGGGGTTTTCTGTCTATATTTGTCAGAATTGCTGTAGTTTGCCTTTTCAGCTTAATTATTTTTTATTATTTTGGCTATTTTTGTTTCAGACTGTTGTTCTTCTGTTTCTTGCTAATTCAAACACTATGGAACTTTGACTGGGGTTTGTTTTCTTTAAATATCTGTAAAATCTCCATTGGTTTTGATGGAAGCAGAAGTAAGTCAATGAGAGCTTCAGAAAATTCTCAACTCTGTCTCAAGAGCTATTCATTACTGGACAGAGCAAGTATAATTTGATGTTATGCTCTGTCTCAATTCAGAATAAATTATGCAAAACAACTGAGCAAATGTAAAAATTTTCATTACAGCTTTGCAAAGTTACAGAATATTAAAGAATTAAAAACCCTTAAAAATAATGGCTCAATTCTGTAAATGTCCTTTCCACAGAAGGTAAGAATCATATTAGTTTAATGAGAACAATATGCAACTACTCAGGTAAGTGTACCCAAAATAAGAGTATGCATGCATAAATGATGGAACAAATCCTCAAACTAAAGATTTTCTGTCATAAACTCACCTAGAAAGTGTTATTATGAACAATTTAGTTCATAATTTCAGCTCAGGAAGGGAGAGGTTCAATCCCACTGTGCCAATCAATATGGTGACCTGAAACAATTTCTTTCAAAAACATGTAAGGTTCAGAAACTGGCAAAATTAGTGTATTATTCAGTTTGATTATGTTGCCATAATGTAGGTATAGTTAAATCAGTGAATGAAAAATGTGTTAACTACTCCACTAAGTTTGGTTGAAGTTGTGGCTTAGATGAAGAAGAATAAAATCTTTCAAGGTTTGTGGTCAGCAAGTCACAGGCAAAGGAGTAGTGACACATCAAGTGAAATTCTTCTTTGTCTAGGCTCTCCTAATAACTTCAGGACACTGAATGAGTTAAATCAGGCAGGCTGGCAGAGATGATGGAAGAGGTGCTATAAGCATTTGTTCACTGACTAAAGCAGCTTTTCTGGCTTTGAAATGGCCTGATCCAATATACAGAAGACTTTCCTATTCCAACTCAACCAGAATTTTAAAGCCACCCTCAAGCATTCTGAATCAGAGGTAACATAAAAACTGCTTTTGGCAAAACTGAGGAACAGAGCATCAAAACTTCAAACCTCTGCCAGACAAAGCAAGCGAACAAACAGAAATCCCAGAGCAGAATTATACTCAATGAAACCCTACATTAACGCTTACTCTGTTGAGCCATAGGGTACCTTTTAGGCAAGTTAGCTATTTTTCTGTACTGCAATTTCCCAACATATAAAATAGGACAGCAACATTTGCTTAGTTGCAGTGGCTGTGGGAACTTAAACCCTGCACACATCCCCATTTTACAGACAGTAGCAAACATCCATTTACATATTGCTGGGCTAAGGAAGGTATCATTAATCATAAAGAACTGTCCTGGGTTCGGCCAGGACAGGGTTAATTTTAACCAGAATCCAGGAAGGCGCACAGCCGGGTGGGCTAACCCAACCCCAGCCTGGCCAAACAGAGCCGGGTTTTCCATACCATGTGCCGTCATGCTGGGTTCCGGTGGGGGGGGGGCTGGCACGGCGTGAACTCACTCGCGGGTCAGGAGCGCGCGGCGCCGGTTCTGTCCGGGAGAGCGGGTCTGTGGGGTCGTGCGGTTTGTTCTGTGTATTCCCCTTTTCTGTATCATTGTTGTTGCTGTTGCCTTTGTTTGCTGTTCTGTTAAACTGCCCTTATCCCGACCCACCAGTTTCTGCCTCTTTCTCTCCATTCTCCTCCGCACCGCGGCGGGGGGAGGGGTGGCCGTGTGGCGCTTTTGTTGCCGGCAGCAGCCGAAGCCAAAACACTCCTCTAAACCCCACACGGGAAAGATAAGGACAGGACAGAGTAGGAAAAATGTACGTCTGGTATTTAATCTTTCTGCTTCCAAATTAAAAGCTACAAATGGAGCTTGTTACCTTGAGGGGCATTTTTGACAAATAATTAAATCACAGCTCACATGTAAAAATCTGATTAAATAGATATAACTTTTTTGAAAAGCTTTTACGACCAGAACTTTCATACCCTTAAACATTTAGATTCTCAACTGAATATCCACACTGATCGTTTTCTTAAGCAAGAACTTGGTCCTTTCGCTTGAGCTTATGATCTCTATTCTTTTTCACAGGGGACAGGAGTTTGGTTATGATAGGTATGTGGATGAAGCTCTTGCTGCACGAACCAGAAGTGTTGTTATAGCAGTGCCTTTACAACATTCTTTACGTAGAAGAACTATATTTGCTCTGCCTAGAACATTTGCTTAAAAAACCTGATTACAGGTGAAGCAGAAAGCCTGATAATCGCAGCTTTTATTCTCCCCAGTGTTTGCTAGTTGGATTAAAAGGAGTATGATGGACGTGGCGCTCTAGTTGCTTTTTAAAGACTGAATGCTAGCAATGTTGTGCCAAATGCACAGGAGAAATGCCCTCTTCCATAACCCAAGCAGATCTACTAGCCAGGCAGCCAGGTGGCAAGAAAGCTCAGACTTTGCTGTGTGCTGTAAAAGCTCATTTCCCAGCTCACTGACTGATGCTGGATGTCATACAGAACCTGGCTGATGTCGATGGTGTAACTGCTGCCTTTTTTCAGGTTACCTGTAAGAAGCAGTTGAACTGCAATACAGATTAAAAAGTAGGGAAGTAACAAGAACCTATAGAATACATATGATACTTACAAACTACAAAACAATGTAAATAGTGTTGATCGACGGGAGGGGTGCAGAAAGCCACAAACTTGGTATTGATTGAAGTAATAGGAATGGGACAGAAATTGCAGAGAAACAGAAGCACCAAAAGAAACAGAGAGCATAAGGCAGTCTCCTATCTTGACACTAAACAAAACCTGAAAGGCTGAATGCTGCCTGGAGAAGGACTTGAAATGAGTGATGAAATAGTGTCCTAACTCCCTACTTGTGTTTCACAGCATCAAATGAGTTTGGGCTACGTTTTTCAAGAAGTACTTATGTTTTCTGGCATTGCTAGTGTGGATACAAATAACAAGGATTGTGTGGAGGTAAGAGATTGTGGGATGAAAAATGATTTTGTCAACACATAAACCTGGAAGGGACTGTCTAATCCTTCTGCCTGCATGGAAGCAGAATCTAGTGTGATTGCGCTGTACTACAATTTTTATTTTTAAAGATCCTCTCTATAAACTACCTAAGGAGTCTGTTTTGGTGTTATCCTGCCCTTTTAACTAGAATAACAATTATTTCATGTCCAACCACCAAAAATACCCTCTGTATGAAACATTGCAGTGTGATCTCACTGTGGAGTAAAATTCACCTGCAGTCTTTGGAATTTCTGTGTTCCGTTGCTCAAAACAGTGTGTCTCCTCAGAAGAGCAGGTGGGTGCTTTATACACTTCAATAAATCAGTACTGAATATTAATAGGAAATGTTAATGGCTCTGAGTTTACCCAGAAATATGTGTGTACGATGCTGTGGATATAGATACATTCTAACAGTTTCAGTCACGTCAGTCTTCAGAGGCACAGCTCACAGGTTTCCCTCTTGATCAGCAGGACTGAGCGGAGATGGAAGCCCAGAAACGAAGCAAAGAACATGGTGTCTCCAAAGGACTGATTTCTGCTCCTGTCCTTTGCGCAAACGTCCTTTCTGGCCTGAGACACTCCATTTATTCTCTTTATTCTTTGAAAACTTAATACTACAGCTAAATATTTATTAAAACCACATTTTTCTCATGAGGAACAGCTGTATTTTTGTTGAACACATTTGAAGCACGGAGTACTTTTGTTCCTTGTAATATTTTTGTTTACAGTCCATAATGTCATAAGTAAAAGATCACTTCTGCCTACTGCTGCTATGGGACATATTTTCCCTACTACTGCAGGATAATTAAAAAAAAAAAAAAAGAAAGTGCTAAGCTTTTCTTGACAGTGATAGCCCCTTAGCTGCTAAATCTGCTGTCCCATCCATCACTAATCTCAAGCAAAGCAAGCATTCGTTTCTCTGTGACTTATCTAGGTCTTTAGTAGATCAATAGCACAGCTCGGATGTTTCAGACTCTTCCTTGTTGATTCACATTTATCTTTTTGTCCAAAGAAGGTAAATTACCTCACAGAGAAGCTGTGTTATCCCCAGTACTGGTTTCTAATGTTGCACAGTCAGCATGACCCACATACCTTATCTCAGCTGGAACGCATTTGTCACTGTCTCGTGTTATGATCACCTGGTAAAATGCCCTAGAAAAGAGGTAAACCTGCAAAATGACTTCACCACTTTCATTTAATGACCTTTGCTGCTGTCTGCTCCTGCATCACCTTCAATTTAACCTGCTGAAATAAATGGAACTTCCTTTTTCCTTTTAATGCTCCATTTAATCATTTTTATCATTAGCAAAATTTTCATTCCTTGGCAGTCTGCGTTCCTGCTGCCATGAGTTGATCAGTAGGTGATGAGACTGAGAACAGAATCGTTTATCACTGTGCATATTAACCCTGAGCAAGAGGACTGCTGAGTTTAACTCCACATCTGTACAGCTGGTTGCTGGTTACCTGAAGCTTTTCAGGCCCTGGGAGTGTTCAGTGCTGTTAGAAAAAAGGAATGAGAAGCAGGTCACTGACCAGCAAGCTGTAACCAGGCAGCTGCGAGACAAAACGCTGTATGAAACGAGAGTTTGACAGCAATTACGCAGCTAGGACTCATTCTCTTCCAAACTATAGTAAAGTACATATTTCGTTATCTGTTATTCTAAAAATTTCATAGATTATATTATGGAAAGAAAACTTAAATATAAACACATTTGACTTTTAAGGATTCTGACCCAGCTGGTTGCAAAGCCAGAACACTTTTATTCTGTTCCTTCAGAAGCACTGAGCAGCTCTGCCTGGCCTGAACTCTGTTCTGCAAGTGTTAAATTCTTTGGTCTTTAACTGAGAAATTAGTTGGTGCCAGCGAGGTGTTCTGCTTTTCGACATGAGGAAAAGGTAGGGCTGTTTTCAGCAAATGCTTGGTTTCTTCCCAGATAAGCAGGTGCGAGGGAGGCCGCTACGTGGAGCAGTGACGTGCCGTGGCTGCGCAGCTGGGCATAGCTGCAGCAGCAGATGGACACGGATCGTCCCACGAAGACCATCTCGATGAGGAGAACAGGATGTGCTAGGAGGGCACGGGGCAGGAACGTGCTTGCCCAGGCACGGGTGTGCTGCCCATAGGCCTGCACTCCCAGCAAGTTTGCGGGCGACCCAAACAGGGAGTGCAGCCTTCGTCCCAGGGGACCAAACAGCAGCCCCCGGGATCTCCAGGGAGGGCACGGAGGAGGCACGGCTGGGCGCTTGGCCAAGAGGCACCGTGGGACTCCGAGGGGCCAACAGCCACCAGCTGAGAGAGAGGAAGTTCTGGCTGGGTATTAGGGAAAAAAATGAAGACGACCAAGCTTTAGCACAGGAGCCCACAGTTCTTGGGGAGCTCTCAAGAAGAGGTCAGACCAGCAGTTGTATTTGAATTGGGGGAAATGATTGTTTTCCATCTGTAAGTATTCGATTGGACAGAAGGAGCAGGGCAATGGTATATCGGGTGTTTCTGTGGAGTTTCTGGTGTATTTTCTCCCTCCTGTTCTCTGCATGGGGTGACTGCTGATGCTGAAAGGCTACTTACCTTTGGAAATCTGCACACACACACTGTCTTTACTGAACTGTCCCTGTGGCCTCACTTCTGCTGGGAGAAACAATCAGGGTGTCAAAAAGAGTTTCTGAGCACAAACTGCCATAAGGTATCGAGGATAAAAGAATTCTCTGGTTGCATTTTTTTCTTCTTTGCATTTTACACACACTGCAGCAAATCTGAAATGTATGGGAAATAAACAACAAGGCACTAAGGACTGGAAACCTCAAAATATTTTCTCTTTGGGATCTTACTGGCTATTAGTGCTGTGTTCTGTCCCTTCTGCGAAAGATACACTGCTCACACATACTGCTTACACGTGAATACAAACCACCTCTTCATTTTAAACAGAACGTTGTGAACCGACTTGTTGGTCTCTGATATATGTGTGTTTTCCCAAGCATTTCTGCTCTCGCTTTTCTGTCTGAATGCCTTGCTGTCCTGGAGGCTGAATCAAGGTATACTTATGTTCTCATTTTAGGGTGTTGCTGTTCCAAATTGAGGGCATCTTGCAAGCAAAGATGAAAGTTTACGTCCGAAGGTTATTTGCTGTCATTTCCAGATGCCAGGTGAGGGCACTCGATTTTGTTATTTCAGTTGGTAAGAAAGAAAATTCCACTTATTTCCAGTGAGGCATACAGCTGTTCACCGAGGAGAAGGGACAGCAAAAGTACCTTCTGCATCTTCATCACCTCCAGGCCTTGAGGACTGGCAGTCAGTGCTGTGCCAGTGTTGTTAAAAGGCGCCTTCTTCCTGCGCCAACACCTGAGAGTCATTGGGGGGTGGGTTTTTTGACATTTACTTGTTCCCTTGCCTGCTGTTGAAACTGGTGTGGTCTTGTTTGTTTGTTTTAAAGAGAGCTGCAGCAGTAACACCACTTGGAAAGAAGAAGTAGGGTAAGTTTATGATCATCTTCTGCCTTATCTCTCCCTGCTTGTATCCTCTCAGTTAGACATGGTCTCCTATAGTTTAAACCTCCCCCCCAGCATTGTGGGAAAACAGTTTTTTCATGAACAGGGCAAAGAATAACCAAAGCTTCAGAAAGAATTACACTAATTTGGGAGATTTTGTAGAAGATTGTGAACTAAATTAAAATGATGAGTGTTCTCATCCCATAAATACATAGATATAGCTATATCTAGCACAGAATTTATAGAAACATGCAAACTTCTTTTTTACCTAATTATGAGAGGTGTTCTTCTCTTAAGCTTTATTCATTTTAATTAATTTTATAAAGTAGGTGACATTAATGAATTTTAAATACTGGTTTAAATAAGCTTAAATGTCTTTAGTTTCACATAGAAAGGAAAATTTTATTAAATTATTTATTAAATTCCTTTCATGTAGAAAGGAAAATAAAGGTGAGAAAAGTGGTAGAAGTGGGTGGGGCAGGGCTTGGGTAATTGGATGCCACCATGTTGACCCCGTTCTTGGAGCAAAGCGAGCCCAGAGAAACTCTCTGGAGTGGACAGTTGTGCTCTGTGTAAGATCTGTTCTCTCTGGAAAAATTAAGGGCTGGGTTTTCCTTTGGACTATCAGGTTTAAATGAGGCATACTTTACACCCAGCAGCCTTACCAGAATCATGTAGTATTATGTACTTTGGTGATGTTCACGGTCAGCGTCCTGGCTGGTGATTTCTCCCCTGTGACTGGATCCCCTGTATTTGTTTGGGATCCATCATAACAGTTATGAAGGAGAGAAAATCTTAGTTACATGCTGCCACCTAGGTGCTGTGGTTACGGGTGAGAAAACGGCATTAGCTTAAAGTAATAATTCAATAAATACTCATTTTTTAAAGTTATTTTGGCAATTGCATTTCTTGCAACTCCCTGTGCTCAACTTTTACCGCTTCCTGCTTCTCTTTGTTACCTGACATCGCAAACAGCTCCCGAAGCACACGGAGTGTGTTTGGAGACGTGGTTTGTATGGGGGCAGGGCGCGAGGCGGGAGATCTCCACAAACCAAGCACACATGCTTACCGTCACACTGCATCTTTACACCGTAACAAAACGTCAGTAGTACCCGTTCGGCACAACTGACCAGCCGCGGGCAGGAGCGTCCCTGCTCCCCTCGCCTTCATCCCACTGGGGCGGCTCCGCGGGGAAGGGCCTTTGCCCGGGCCGGGGCCCCAGCTCGGGGCTGGGCGGGTAGCACTGTAACGCGGGCAGGGCAGCGCCGGTCCGTGACTGCTCGGTCCTGCTGCCAAGCCCGCCGCGCGCAGACCGCTCCGATGCTGCTTCCAGGCTGCTGCAGGGCCCCCGCTGGCTTCGGCAGGCTGCGCCCGGTAGCTCCGCTCACCGGGGGCCGGCTGCGGCCTGGGGACTGTCAGGAGCTGGCGACTGCCCTGAAGGTACCACCTCACCCCACACTGCCGGTTCGCCTTATTACAACGCGCCCTAGCGTCGGGACCCGGGCAGCGGCCGCTCCTCCGGCTGCTCTCCGCTCCGAGGCGGTGTTTGCCCCCCCTGCACCAGGCGGGCAACACCCGCTACTCGCTCAGCCCGGAGCCCCAGGGAGGCCGCGAACCCGCCTGGGGCCCGCCCGCTCCGCCTCCCGCTCTCGGCCAATCAGAGCGGCGGGCTCCCGGAAGTTACGCCCCTTCCCCGCCCTCCCGCGCCGCTCGTTGCCATGGCAGCGCAGCGGCGGGCGGGCGCGATGGTGAGCGGGGGCCGGCGGTGGGGAGCGGGGCCTGGCCTGCGGCTG
>Ga0065711_1033823_pt1 | contig 24775 bp, 10 predicted proteins | sample Hoacrofraction12_FD_59098 | JGI IMG/M metagenome (GOLD analysis project Ga0065711, IMG submission 59098) | Hoatzin crop microbial communities from Cojedes, Venezuela - Epithelial fraction 12 v2 (version 2) | ecosystem: Host-associated > Birds > Digestive system > Esophagus > Crop | place...
AGTGCTAAAGGGGGGTGGAGTATGATAATGAATTCCTAGAAATAATTACAATAGTCCAGCCTACTTAGATAAGCTTTGTAATAAATAGGTGCATGCTTCGTGACTCGGTGTGCAAGTTAGGAGGAGCGATGCCCCTTGCACCCGGCGCCGCAATAAACATACCTGCTTTATAACTCTCTGAGTTGTGAAGTTTGATTCCGCATGTCATAAAATCCCTTCACCTTCACCAGTCACAACATTCTTAAATGGTTTTCATGCATATTCAAATTTATATTTACCTCTGTACTTTCAGAACGGGGAGTTACCTGAAAAATACCCAACGATTGAATAAATATGTCTTTTGGGTCAATTTTCTGGGCAAACCAGCCATGGGATTTTCAGCACCTGTTGCACAGACTTGCGTAAATGGCACAAGGAAAATTAAGCATTTGTCTGAGAACAAGCTGCTGCTTCCCTTCCCTGCTTGTCGCTCTCACACAGAATCCCACTGGGGTCAAATTAGATGAGGGCTAGATGAGCAGATAATCTTAGGTTTAACAGATTCACCTGAGATTCAGGAAACCTGTGTTTTTAATCCAATATGTGTTATTAGCCTTTGCTGCAACTTGATCTATCACTTCAGTTTGTCTAGTTAACCTCTGCCTGTCTCATCCGATGAGTCTTTGCTATTCAGTTTGCCTGTGGTCGTGTCACAGCAGACGTCCTGGTCCTGTTGCCCCAGCAAAGGTCTGCTTGTGCTGCTGTGACCTTATGTACTTTACACTCAGTCATTTGTGCACAGAGTTCCTCCTGTGTCAGACTGAGACAACTTGCCTGTGCTGCACTAGGAATGCCAGAGAGGGCTTTGGGGGAGAAGCAACAACACTGTGACAAACCTGCATCCATCCTCACTGCAGAGTTATATAGTTAACACTCACAGTTTGCTGCAGTCATCCATAGAATACTCAATGCTAAAGCAGGATTAGTAAGCAGAGCTGCACTTCCCAACTAGCAATTTGAAGATTTTGCAGGCTTTTGTAGAAATGACCTCACAATAACTTTTGAGGAATAATATGTTATAAAATCACCAGGAGAAAAATAATAATACAGGCTTGATTGGAGTGGAAGAAACTCCTCTCTACTGTATCATAACTTCCTAGGTCTCCTTTATTTCATTCATTGTCCTTAGAATTAAATGATACTCATTTAAAATTACTAGGTTCATGAAGCATAATGTAAAATTAAGGGGTATGTCAAGGTAAATACACAGTTCTCCATCAGAGCAATTAAATGGTGAAATTAGTCATTGTTTCATAAACTGAAAGCAACTAAACTATATGTTTTCAATTGACAAAAATGTCACCAATATCCTTTAATTATTTTTCCAACTAGGTCATTGGTATTTTCTTTACTCTTATAAAGACAGGTTTTTCACAGCATAGTATTAGCTTGCAGATATCACCACCTCTGCTTCCCAGGTTGACTCCTTCCCTTTTTATGCTGAATAAATAGCACTGAAATGCAGCAATTAAGAATTAAGGCCACACTCAGGCTGTACATGAGTGGCTCCAGATTTACCACAGCATGAACAAAAGCAGAATTGGGCCTACCTTTCTAACCACGTTCAGATTATTTCCTTTTCTCATTTTGCCTGTGACTATCATGGGGCCTTAATGAACCAAATCCATGGTTTTCAATCCAATGGTAGGAAGGAATAATTATTTCATATTTTCTTAATATTTCTTGAAAAATTAGGATGGTTTCAGTAGTTCATTAGTTGCTGACTGCTCCATATATACATGGATTGAAAAAATACGCTTCAAAGAGAATGCTCTGCCACTGAGAACATCCATGGGCTAAGAACATGCTCTGACTTAATGCCCACAAATTGTCAGTCTGAAGTCAATTACTACTGAGCACAGGTCATGTGCATCCAAGCAGCTATAACTCATTCATTGTGCTACTTGTGATCTTGAAATATTGACTGACTGAGACAGAGCTTTTTGACCCTTCTACAGCCATTGTTAATGGACATGAGATTTGACCCTGTAAAATCGAAGCTTCAGCTTGTGCTTTCAAAATTAAAGCATCCCTATTTAATCCTACTGCCAAAAATCCAGCCAGAGATATAAGTTTTAGCCCATGGAGGAATTGTGCCCGTTAAGAGAGACATGCTCAGAAACCTTCAAACAATGCAAATTTTCATTTTCAAAATACTTCAAGCCTGAAACAATTCATTTGAAACAGCTTGGATTTACCAAATCCTAGAACAGTGTCTAAGAAAGCCTTGCTGGGGTCTTCAGGAAGGGAAGTTAACGGCACCACATACACTGAATCTTCACCCACGCTGTTTTACAGAGTAGAGATATCTTTCAAGTGTACCTGGTGCCGGACACTGCAAAATCCGTGCAACAGTCCGCCAAGGCTGCCTGCAGAGACCTTACCTTTGCAGCAGGGTCTGTCTGTAGCTGCAAGTGCCATGAACACTCCTTTGGACTGACCAGCCCCCGAACTTTTTCAAAGCCCCCACATCGCCAGAACCTAGGGAGGTGAGAAAGAGGAAATGTCTTCCATTGAACTTGGGAGAAATTTAAAAATTCAACTCAAAAACAGTGTAATCTTTCAGTTAATTCATTTAACCAGGGAACTGCAACAACCTAAAGACATCTGCATGGATCCCACACTGGAGTATCAGCTCATCATCAAGTCACTCACAGCACAACATGTTCAACCATCTGAACCCTTGCAGACATGCTTCTAGGAGTTCAAACCTCACTGAGAATCAACAGGTTTCACGAGTCTAAGGCATTGGCATTTCGTCCGCTATAAATCATAGTATCTTTTGGTCTTACTCTGAATTGCTTTAAATGAATACACATCAGCTAAGGGAATTCCATTCCTAGACTGCTTGAAGGGTCAGGACTCTTACTTCAAAATTAATTAGTGAACATTAATTACTCAACAATAGTTATGAAACATTTAAAAGGAAAAAGAATATCCAGAAATACTATGAATAGATACATTCCTGAGGAAATTATTTCATTAATGTTTAAATACTATTAAAGAAATTTATTGGTCGCTAAATAGTAATTACATAAAGCACCATTTTTAAACTGCTGGTGGTATTCATAATTTAAATAACTACTTTTATCTATGTATTTATTTTCCAGTGTTAAGTGGGTCATTTCTCATTAAGAGTAGAACATAGCAAATGCTTTATACATCGGATTGACTGCTATTCTGGCTTGACCCCAGCTGCAAACCTTGGCATCTTAGATGGCAAGACAATTCTTAGCACTTTCGAGTTAAAAAGCAACTCTCTTATGTGATAGCAGAAAGTAGCTTCTGTCATGTGTCAAAACCAGTACTGCCCCTTGATTGAAGAAATAGGTATTGATTATCCAAGATGTCCTGGATATTCAATGGGTGCTACAACGAACTGCATCAAAGATCAGATGTGAATCCAGGTCTGCTGCTACTGATTTCTGCCCCCTTCAGTACAGACTTTACTAACAGCACCAGGAATTCTTTGTCCCCTGTACGACCTGCCCTTGGCCATGATAACACTCCTTTCACAGAGTGTTACAGTGAATAATAAAATAAATCATAGGCTTATTTCTTTCTGTGAGAAGTTTGGAGACTGAGAAAGTGATTCTTATTTTGGTGCGTTTGCACTTTGTGAGGTGTTCTGATGATTCTTGCAATACCTTTTGTGTTCTGCTTAGTAACACAAAAATAGTAATTTCCCCCAAGTCTTTATATTGGACAAACTATATGGACAAATTTCAAAATAGTTGCATTTATCACCAGATTATCCAAACTTTTGGGAATAACAGCGGAATACAATAGTCGCTGAGTTTTCCAAAGCATATTTGATATTGTCTTAGGTCTCATTCCATCCTTCTGTTTAAAGGTGTTACAGATGAGCCTGGCTCCTACTAGGTTTAATTACATTTCTTGTCTCACAGATCTCTCGTTATGATTGTTTTCAGAATTCGTTGCAATTTTAAGATGAAGCAGGAGAGAAAAAACAGTGTTTGCTCATGACCCAGATTGCTCAGTTAAAAAAAAAAAAGAAAAAAAAAAAAGTTGTCCTGCTGTTTTTTAATTGGAACCATCTGTTATTCCATTTCTTTCCTGCAAAGACCAAAAAATTTAAACTCTGGTCTAGGTGTCATCTATATATAACACAAAAAGTTAGTGCTCTAAATTTTGGGTGGAAAGGTGTTAGAAGACATTGTAGCTGATATACTAGGTATCACCATTGTTATTAGAGACAAGGAAAGACATGCGCAAACATTGTCAAAATACTAGAAAAAAAATTAACCTCTATTTTTCCTCATATCTGTTGCTGAAAATATTTGTGTGGTTTTTGATTTCTTTTTTCATCCCTCCTCAAGCCAGGCAAAACCAAAACACTGTAAAACCCCCTTTCTTTTGGTATTTGGAAACCTTCCAGTTAATTTTTTTATATTTCAAAGGATGGAGATTCTAGAACTTCTCTGGGCATCCTGACCCAGGGCTGAACCACTCTCATTGCGATTTTTTTACCATCATATCCAACCAGAATTTGCCTTGCTGCAACTTGCGTCCAGATCCTCTCAAATCCTCGTAATCAGAGAATGGTCTGATTTAACTTCCTGACAGGTGGTTATACAGAAGAAGAGGACAAGGTACTCCCCTTGGCCTCCTCCTCTCCAGGCTGAACAAACACCTCTCCTAGCACATCCAGGCTCTCAATCATCTTGGTGATTCTCCTCTGAAGTCCCTCTAGTTATTCAACATCTTTTCTATACTGGGAAGACCCAAACTGAACATAGCACTCCAGATACGGTCTCAAAAGCACTGAATAGAGGGGATCAATCATTCTCCTCTGCCTGATGGCTAAACTCTTGCTAATACAACTCAATATGCAGTTAAAATTTCATAGTTAAAAGTAAGACATGGCATACTCTGTGCTAATCCCATTAAAAATAAATAAGAAAATGACCTAGGACCAAAGACTGAAAATATTACATTAACATCTTGACTGTATATGAAATTGGACCACAAAGAAGTGTGAAAACAAGAGAAGCTAAAAATGCATTCCTTTTCAGACCAGGAAATATCAATGCAAGTAAATTCCATCCCAGAGAGCAAAGATGTAATCATCTGTGGTGGTTTACAGCTACTGCCTCATTGCTCTTTCTGAAATGGTATTATTATTGTTTTCCTTTTTTTGTCTCTGTTTCCCTTGGAGATGCTCATACACTAACACTAGGGCCACTGAAGAATGACGAGAGGAGTGATCATTCTGTAGACCAAAAGAATGAAATTATCGATAAGGAAAAAATGGTTCCTGCATTCATCAGAGGGAAACTTTAAAAAAATAACTTCAAGTTTAATTTTGCTTGTATTGCAGAATCATATTGTTGCAGATTTGCTATTAGATATCTATTATCACCTAGCATTCCTTATCTGAAGATCTTTTCCTTCCTGTTCTCATCAGCAGGGTATTACTGAACTTAAAAAAATATACACTGTTGTAGAGCCCCAGGTCAGAGTGAGCAATTGTCACAAACATCCGTCTTGAAAAACTGAAACAGAGATGTTTGAATCAAGCAAACTTACAAATGAGGCTTCGTCAAACTTCCTCACTTCATAAGGGACCGTGGCAGGCAATCGGAACCCCGCAGAGGCAGGATGCTGTCTTGCAGAAACCACCTCTGTCCCTCTGAGATGCCACATCGGCAGGGAAGATAAACACTTGCGCAAGGCTGAAGGTCAATGTTCGGTCAACACTGCAGAGGGGGCCTGTGATACCACCAAGACCCCTCTGCACCCACTGACTCATTTCAAGAACTTTCGTGACAGTACCCCTGCCCTGAGGAGGGACGTCAGGTGCCCAAAGGGTAGGAAAGGAGAATGGGCAAGCCTTTTGCACCCGCCCGCCATTGGAACACCCCGACCACCCAGAGAAACCGCCGCTGGATCCAAGGGCGGTGATATATTTTCTCTTCTCTCTCCTTTTGTTTTCCTCTCTTTCTCTATCTTTGACTCGATTTATAGGCACATAAGTGTAATGTTGATGTAAGTTTGTCAATACGCTATATTTTATAGTTTTGCAAAATCAGATATTATATTGTTGCAAATTTTGCCAAGTCAATATCCATCGTAACCCCTCTGCATTAAAAATAATCTTGTTATGAAGTCACAAAGTTACCATCTTTTGTAATTTCGCTGAATTCCAAGTAAAGCTTTGTTTTCAGTTGAACCTCTTGGGCCATTGTCGTGACTCCTGTATACCGCACAGAGAACTGAAAAAGCTCACTTCCCCTTACCCACTGAGTGTGACGGGACAATGATATTTGTGACTTTTGTGCAAGTACATTCTATTTCAAAAGCCCTTTACTGAAACACCTACCTTAGACCAGCACAGAGCCAGCACACATCTGACAGGGTATGTTATCTGGGGTCCTGCATCACAATAATTTATAATGTCAAAAACAAAAAATGCACTACATCATTGGTTTTGCTTCCTAAGTACCCTGCCAAACTTCATATTTCAGGGTGTTTCAAATCTGAAGTATTTTAAAATATTAACTTTCCTGCAGCCAGCCAAGGCATGCTCTGAAGTAAGACAGTGTTCCTACTGACATATCGCTGAGAGCAGACAGCTGTTGGGATTTTTTTTTCCCAAAAATGTTTGATGTCTTTATAATGATACCTGTTTTTTCCACTGACAATGACAATAAAAGTCAGTTACAGTATTTCTTCTTCTTTCCTGACTCTCTTTGAAGTGCTGAGTAGAACAAATATTTCTTTGTCAGAAGGCAGAATTTCTGAAAACAGTAAGGCAGAAGAAGCCACAAAATGGAATATTCATAAGGTGTTTGTACTTGACATGATGTAAATTTCTTCTAGTATTACTGCTTTTAAACACCAAAGTATTTTGGATCAGCCTGTCATTCATTTCCTAATTCCACATAAAAATAATTATATCGATTAAATAGTAATGTTCCGACCTTTTATTTTTTTTCTCTGCATGGAAAGTAATTTATGACATAAGATGTCCATCATATCCCTCTGTTTTTAGGAAGTTCAACACAGAACTTCAGTATATGTACCCTAATGACAATCTCCTGAGAATACTCTGTTCAGGTAGAATCAGCTTCATCCAGCTTTAAACACTTAAGTGAGGCACCTAAGTGTGAAACACAGATGTGTCAAGCAAGCTGTATAGTCAATGATGAGAAATGGGTACCCCTAGACTGTAATTCAGCTCCTTTAAAATACCAACTCTTTTGAAGTAGATGTCTAAAGTCATAAAAATGAATCTGAATGATAAAGCTGTGTATGTGTAAAAAAAGTCAGGAAAGGATTCAGAGGTAGAAGCAAAAGGTGACAATTGTTGACCATGCTTCCTACCTATAGCCCTGGCAAAACCTCAGGATAAAAGATTCCTGCTGATTGTCTCCCGCAGTTGGCTGAGATTCAGTTTTAGATGAATACTTTTTCATTAATGTGGCTCAAAAGTTTTAGCCACCCCTAATAGATAGAACAGGATGCTGGTGAATTAATTTTAGAACTCAGTTGACAGAAATGCATTAGTAGCAACACCAAAAAGATCACAGCAAAAGCAAAACAATGAGATGTACTCCAGTCTTGGTGTTTCCAAACACAGATTTATAGTTTCATCTATGTCCCAACTTCCTTCTGAACGCCAGTTATATTATTTGCACACCAGCTCTGGGAAAAACAGCAGTATCATATTTGGAAAAACTATAGCACAAAGAGATTAAGGTCAAGGCCTTCAAAATAGATAATTTTGGTCCCTTCTTTCTAGATTCAGTTTATTGAATTCAGCTTCCACAATGGAGGTACCTAAAAATCTTAGAATCTTAAAATGCATCTTTAGCGTCTTTCCATGGTGATATAGCAAATCTTTCATAACCCCTAACATGGAACCCAAATCTCCTTACTGCTTACGCACAAATAGTCAAAACTTTATAAAAAGTAGAGCAACTGACACTGCCATATTTACCTATTTAGCTCAATACACCTATTGGTGTTCTCTATTTGGAAGGCTGTTTCTGAAGAGCTCCTAAAACATTTTGGCTTTTAAGCAGTCGTACCGGTCCGTTACTGCCCTGCTAAAGGGCAGTTGTCTACTAACTGTATCATGTTCCGAATCTGTTTAGATTAACTGCACAATATGCTTCTCTCTCATATTCTCTTCTACTCAGCCCTTGAGGGGCACCACGGCATTTGATTTGGTGTTAAGAGTGTGATCTGTCTTAAGGTTTGATAACTTTGCCTAGCCTTCCAAATCAGATTCGCAAAGACCCGGCATTACACGCTTGCATTATTTCTATGACTCTGCCTGTTGATCAGCAACAAAGTGAGCCAAAATGGAAATACTGACTTAAAAGCTAGTAATTGGAATAAGACTTCATTTTGGTTTTATTTCCCCTTACCTTGTAATAATTTGTAGTGCGCAAGAGGGTTTTGTACTTTGTCTCTTCATTTCCCTGGAAGCTGCTCTCAGAAAAAACATATCAGAAACCAGACTCTGGACTCAGCCGCACCATTAAGATCTATATGCCAAGACCATGACCCATTTTCCTTAATGCGAGACTGAAAGCCAAAGCATAATCTTGGAACAAACATCTACTTTTTATTCTGCTGGGGCCCACAGAAATCCCCCTTCCTCTAGTTCTCCAGACACTGGTCCCCGAAGCCCTGTGCAGCTCCTGGGCCAGTTCTGTGGCAGTTGTTAGCAACAGAAGCAACAATAACTTGCCAACAAGGACTTCCTACCTTAATGCCTTGGGGCTTTTAGATGGGAGAGGAATGGGAGAAAAGGGAAATAAACTCTTAAAAATTCCCTAACAACACTGAGAAAGACATATTTTAAAAAGTGTTCAGGTACCTAGAAATGGACACAAGCACCTAGCAGGATTCTCATAAACAGCCAGGGATCACACTCCCTGTAAAATCAACTGGGCAACTAAAAAAGAAAAAATCCTTCTGGGGAATTATTCAACCTATGAGACACCTAAATGACTAGGATTTTGGCCCACATGGATGATATCCTTAGTAGGACAAACTGCTTTTAGCTACACTGCTGTAAATCCGGGGTCACTCTGCTGTGTTCACATGCAATGATGGCTTTTCTGAAAGAAGATCTTTTCTCTACTGCTAGTGCCATCAAAATCTGTCTGGAGGCATCAGTATGTATTTCAATTCTGCTGTCCTTTTGATCTGCCTGGATTTGCATGAACTGGAGATGATATTTAAACTGGAGGGACTGTTTCATCAACACAGGAAAAAGAAGCAAGCACCACGGCCATGTCCTTTAAAGGCCTGTTGCCTCAGAGCATGATTTACTATTTGAAACGAAGAGACATGAATAACAAAATAAAACTTCACTGACAAACTGCTGGCTGCAATTCCCAGAAACACATCTTCCCCCCGGATTCCCCCGTTTTTCTTTTCATCTTATAACTTCCAAGACACAAGATATGAAGAAACTCTTTAAATCTTTCCTGGTACTTTACTCAGATATGTCTATACTGCAGTCTGCAGTGTTGTGTGAATACACTTGAGGTTGCTTTAACTGAGCTAGGTTAGATCCTGAGACCCAGTCGCCTTGCAGCAGCACAGTGCTCAGTATGAGCTAATTCTCTCTGCTTCTTGGGGTGACAGAGGGATTAATGCTAAGCAGACAGACACCCTCCTCTGGTAGGGGAACAAGAAGGAGGAAGAGAAATGGTGCATTTCATCTACATTGTCAAACAAAAATGACAACAGAGGCTAGGCAAAGACATATTTTGGAAAGAACAGATTTCCATCAGCAAATGATTAGACCTACACTACAAGAGTCCTTAGGAAGGCAAAGAATTGACTGGCATTTTCAATGACAGCAAAGAAATCAGAACAACTAAAGGTTTTATTTGGTCTGTGTTATGTCCCTTTTTCTTCTGTCTTATATTTCTGTTCAAATAAAATTGTATCGGTGCTTACAAAACAACTTGTTCTTACACTGCACTGCTTTTTTTTGTTTTAAAGAATTGCTTCGCAGGAAATTTAAAGCTCTTCTAGTTGCATTGCAAGTAGACATCTGCGCAACGTATCGCAGCGGGGCTGAATGCTGCACTCAGTCTCTTTGGTCTCACCTTAGATACTGGCTTGATTATCCTACCTGTGCTCTCCTTTACAGGATTTGACCCACAGACACTTACATGAAAATTTACTGCATTTATACAGCTCTGTTTTACTAGCACCACCATTGTGAGTAGTATCTCAGTAGAAGCTGCCACAGCCCTGATACTTCCCAGTAGGAGCTTCATTCAGGTATTGTATGGTGGGGTGGGGGTTTGAATGGGTGGCTGAACATACGGTGAAGCCTTCTAAATTAAACAATGGAAAAAAAAAAATATCCAACCTCAGGTCTTCCACTTCCATAGTTATTCAAAGACAAGATACCTTCTCTTTAACCCAATACACATTGCTCTGTCAGACTACTAGCTTTTTAAAAAATAAAGAAGTACTTGAAATATTTTAGGGGTCATTTTCACTTCTCTTCATTACGATATGACAATGACAATACATTTCAAATCACACTGCCAGTGCTCTGTTAAAATAGCCTTTCCTTGTATATGATGAAACTTTTTCTTCATGTAGCCATATGAGTATTGATACAAATGATCTTTTCATTGCCAACCATAGTTGGTATCAAGAATTTATAAACACAGAACAATAACAGAGCCCCTGCCTCAGCTCATTTGGTAAGAACTGAATTTTCACTGCTTTGAAGAGACACAACCAACCACAAAAATTAATGAGATACTGCTCCCAGGGTCACTTCTAAGTGCTACCACGCTATTTTGAATAGTACTGGAACTTGTGGGCACCTCATTGTGGGCACAATCCATAGTCATTATACACAAGAATATGTACTACAAGGTAAAGTACAAAATCTTCAACACATACTCATGAGATGAATCACCTAAGAATTCTTACTGGGGAAATGAGACTTCCACTTTGCAGGACTAGAGGTAACAGGACCTTTGCAGGAACTGTGAGTGCAGACTGCTAATGTTCTTCTGAAAGAAGGAAAGACAATGGTAAAAACAGGAATTTGAGCACAAATGTGACTCAACAGCTTTACTCCATCTAATAATACCTTTTTGTAATTCAGAAAAGGACATAAACATGAATACTGACATAATGAAAGCATCTAGAAATAGGAAGGAGAATTACAGCCATCTGTAGCTGAGACTGGCAAAGTCAGGGACACCTGTATTTCATGTATTCATTTGTTTAATACTCTGTTGTCGTTATTTTAGTTGACCTAAAGAGGACTAGGCTACTTGTTCGGTACTTCGCATTACATTCTTTGCTAACAGTAATCTGGGGATAACCCCAAAGTCCAAAGGGACACATGGGACTGACATGTTGTTGAAAGGTCAATACTTGCCTCTGGAATCTGAAAGTAAAAAGTCCTATCGGTGTTCAGAATATGTAAAATATACCATCAGAGACATTAATTATTTGACTTTTTAAATATATAGAAAAGCTTCAGCTGTCAGACACTTCTATGATAGGGAAAAGTAGGTCAGCAAATACATACAGACCTACAGTATTGAATTTTACTACCATAACTGGTCTCTAATACACTGTAAAAATAAAATGAGAAATAAACACACAGAGCAGACTGAAATTTTACAGTTCCTTCTATATATGCATAGAGAAACATTGTCAGAGAAAAATCGAAGTTAAAAGCAGTTTCAGGATCTGTGCTGGTTCCAGAATCCCCAAGCCAATTTTTGACAAGCACAAATTTTGTATTATATACAGTTTTTCCCCCCTCTATGTGGACGTGGAAAACTGAATAAACACAAAGTCAAATGGAAAAAGGAAATGTACTGAAAAAGTACAGAGGAACTATGTTTTTTCTGGTATTACTTATACACTTGATTAATGAAACTTAAAGTGGAAAGATGGCCTCAAGTTACAAATGATGGACATGGATTCTGATAAATAAACTCTATCCTCTCGACTTCCTGGTTAATATGAAGTTAATTCGCTTTATTTATCTGAACCATACAGACATTGTTCCCTTCCTTTCTGGTTCATCTACTTAAATTGTAAATTCTCCAAGGCAGAGATCTTCTCATATTATAGATGAGAACAGCAGCTGACACAGAGATGTCTCTACCTGCTGGTCTATAAATATAATATTATCAGGTAAAACCTCCCCATTCCTTCCTTTATTTCCTCCAGCTGAAATCACAGAAACCTGGCTCGCTCCCCTTTTCCAGCCTACTGACTTGTGCCCGAGGAATGAATTCTTCCTTAACAAACCGAAGCAATGGAAGAGAGCCCTATTCCCTTTACACGTATGTTCCCAATGTTAACCGTCACCACTGAGAATATAGATGCTTAGATTCATATAACAGGGCTAGAAGGGACCTATGGAAATCACCCGGTCCACCTGCCCTGCTCAAAGCAGGGCCAAGTTCAAAGCCAGATCAGTCTGCTCTGGGTTTCTTTTACATTTGTCAATAGAATCCATAATCATTGCTTGTCAATTGTTTGGGGTTTTTAAATTTTTTTTTTGTTTTAAGTTCTTTGTTTTTTGTTTTTTTTTTTACTCTTTGGAAGGGGTTCTTAAATCTTAGCCCTCAGTCAGGTTTGGCTTTTTACCAGATTTTCTGAGGTGATTTTAAAGGCAATTGAAAGCTCACTGTCAACTGTATTTTTCTCTCTCAGTATTTTTTTCCATTTTTTGTGTAAAGTTAATGAAAATTTCATATAAGAAACTGTTTCCACATTCAGAAAGAGTGACCTCAAGTTTCATCCTTATATTCTTAGCCTTGTTTCTCATTTTTCATGCTTTTAAAATTAATCATGTTAATTTGTAAAAAGTCAATTGATATAAAGGTAATGGGGTTTTGAGAAAGCTGTTAACAGTAATTTGCTTAATTAACAAATCGTGTATAAAATCGTGCTCGCTATAAACACTGCTGTAGAGCAAATGCAATCCATTAAGATTCATAGGAAGGCATCATGTTCTGCTCTGTCAAAAAGGTTTAACTGCTGATGCGCAGGTTTTCAATCCTGAAAGCTTGAAAAATGCACAGTCCCCTCTTGTACATCCACTAAACTCTCCCAGACTGTGGGCTGCTTGGGTCCTAACCTGTCAACTGCTCTGATGTGTGCTAAAGCCCTGTATAGCTAAAGTGGATGTGTCATATCACATAATGTACTTTACAGGGTACCATTTGGAAGTTAGTGGCAAGTTTCCTGCTCGTGGGAGGGGGACAGAAACTGTTAGGAATGGTGATAAAACCAAGCAGCAGAATGTTATTAGGATATGTTGAAATGGGAGACAGGGCAGAAGACAAATGTACAGCACACCATGACCAGCTCCTCCAGCCACAGAGGAAAAGAAAGAATATATTCGAATAATTACAGCAGATGTAAAGTAGATATTTTATTGTAGCAAACCATCTGTGCATTGATGAACCAGTTCATGAAATCCACCAATTTCAACTTGTCCTATTAGGGCCCTTCTCACTCTGCTAGGTGAGCATGACAGATCTGCCTGTGCGTCAGTGAGTTACCAGCCAGGGCAAGGGCTGGTCAGAAGCCAGAACACATTAGAGATTCTTTCAGTCACCAGACTGGATCTACTTCCTTTCAAGTGATATTGCTTTAATGAAGAGAATTAAGCTGCTTTGATTTATTCCATGAAAGCAATGGCTTTTTCTTTCTGCTTCCTTTTGCATTTGATTTAATGTAACAGTTGTCCTTTATGATGTTACCTGATCACTAGCTTGCAATGACCACTAAAGTAGTTGACAGGTTTCAGATTTTGCTTTGCCAAATTCAGACCCAGACCTCCAAGGTTTCCATCCTTGAGGCATCAGAGACTTCATTATTCAGTTATGACCAAAAGCAACAGACAGGATCATTTTTCACAGTGATGTGAGAACTACAATGCATTTACACATGACTAGAGATGAATTAAATCACATTTTCTGGAGGATGCTTTGTAACAGAGGCCTGGAAAATTGTATATTGATGCAAAATTAGGCAGTTCCCATGAATATAGTGCCTAACTAACCATCTAAGACTTCTTAAAGATGTCTGCAAATATGTAAAAAATGATTTATAATAAATTATTTATATGGTCATGACAGCTGTGATGGTAAATATAAAAATAAACTTTCACACTCCACTAAAAAAAATCACTTTTAAGTCTTTCCAGATTGTTTTCTCATCATAACAAGCACTCCAGAGCAACTTCATTTAATCTACCTGCACTTGGTTTCCACCAGGCAACGGTTCCTAATCATCTATATCAGCTGCAGAAGGCACTTACACTAGTTGGGATCATTTGCCAAAAAAAAAAAAAAAAAGAAATTATTCCCCTGGTCCACAGAAGGATATGCACTGCAGGCTGCTCTATGTTACATGAACTTGTTTTTAGATACTAAAACAGCTTTGTCCATTTTCCTGTTCATTTACAATCATCAGTCGGGGCTTTTTCAACATCAGCTTTGAGAAACAAAAAATTTTCTGTCACTAACTGCACATCATTTATTATAACCTATATAGCATGCATTCAAGGTTGTGGGCATATTCCAGCAAAAGTTTGGTGAGGGCCACCCAGTTCACCAGCTTGGACTACTCTTGAATGGTGTTATTCCTTCTGAAGCTTTAGATCTCACATGGACTAAAGGGGTTTAAAGAGAATCCTGACTCTGCTTGAGACGAGTGTGTCAGAGACTGCCCTATTCTCAATTTGAAGTCCTTCTGCATATGTTGTATCAGTCACCATTAGCCTGTTTTCTGTGTCAGTCCCTCTGGTACAACGCACTTGAAGCCAAGAGAGGATGAAGGCAGGGTTCTTGAAATCTGGGACCCTTGCCTAGAAAAGCCATGGATGCAGCTGATCCAAAGTCATAATGTTGGACAAGGATCCATTACACATCTGGTTTCTGTCTGCCAACCATCTGTTAAGTGGATTGGGTGTTGGCTGGAAAACCCCAGTTATCAAGAGAAAAACAAAGAGCTGTGAATTGGGAAAAGACAAGTGAGAAGTGAAAAGGCAATAAAAAAGGAAAAAGGTGAATGATGGAAAGTTTATGAAGAGCACACTGACATTTTACCAGAGCTTTTGTAGTCAACACTTATTCTTAAAAAGCCAATTGAGTGCAAAATTCTCCTCTTAGGGAACAGACAGCCTTGGAAAAAAATTAAAAACACAGGAGATGCTGCTCAGAGAAACAGTAATGATTGTATAATACAATATGACCAGGAACACTTAACAATACAAATTATCCCTTCAGACACTGCTACACTGTGTATAGCATTACTTTACAAAAGTTTTATAGGACAAAATCTAGTCCAAGGTAAAAAAAAATGTGGATGTGTATGGATGCCTAGGTGTGTGTATATATGTATAAATATATATCTATCACTCTGCAGTTTCACTGAAACTGTATTGAGTTGCAAAAACCCAGGAGCTGGTTGCCTAAGATGAAAGGGACATAAAATACAGCTATATTCCAGAGGAAAATGAATATCAATATACAGCTTCCGCGTGATACTAGTATCATTGATTTTTGACAATAGTCTACGTATGAATGAGCTATAGTTAATAGCATAGGAAGTTACAACACTCCCTCTTGTAAGTACTGCTTATTTGTTACCACACTCTGCTACTGAGTGAAAGGCATCTTCGGTTGCTGACTGCTGTGAAACTCAATCATAGTACTCTATGTGCCATGTTGCAGCAATTATTTGGCAAATTAATACATTGTGTGTGTGTGAAAGCAATGCAAGTCTGCCTAAAATTCAGATCAAATGCTGAAGAAATCCTCTGACGCTTCCTTATTCAGTGAATGCTACTCAGAGAATCTAAGGCCAGAAGAAACCACTGTGGTCATCTAAGCTGATTCTCCTGAAAACCTAGTCACAATGCTACCCCAAATTATTTATTATTTGAATTAAATTTTGCCATGAAAACTAAGATATCTGATCGTGATTCTTAGAAATTGCTAGTGATGATCAGCCTATATCCCAAATTTAATCACTTTCATTACTTAAACAGAAGACTCTTCTTAGTTTAATTTTTACTAACTTCAATTTTGAGTCAATGGATCTTTTATTTATGATAGATGGAAAATGCCATTTTTTTATATATATAGATGCATGCATTAAGACTCATGTACACACAGATGTGCATGGTAGCTCCTGATACTAATCCATATCCTCTTCAGCTGCTTTTTTATACATCTAAGTCTTTCACTATTCCTTTAATGCTGATTAAAAATTACTGCTAGTCTATTTCCACTGTTCGTGAATGATGGCAAACTTCTGTTCAACAATTATTTGATAAAAAAGAACAATAATTCATGTTTTCACTAAAATAATTCAGATTTACTTTAGATTCCTGATTTATTCCAGTGAGTTGCATAGTACTGTGGTTTACTTTGGTTTTGTTGAAGTCAGTTTCATATCTTGTATGTTTTAAGTTGTATCATGTACAGGAAAGTCCCTGTCAACATTTTGATAACAGTCTATGGGATTAAGAACAAATGCATGGTAAGTGTTTATACATACATTCTTTCTCGAAAGAATAATACCTTGTGCTAATCCCAGTATAACTTAAACTTGAAGTGGTCTCAGAATATTAGGAAAATGTAAGTGTCTCTATTGAATTTTGTTAATACTATTCAGACATTGATCTTGTGTCCCTTTCTAAGTCAGTATGCTCAGTCATGTCAGGGCGAGGTGTGTGAAAGACTTTTCAAAGAAAAGCTTTGATGCTACAGAAAATAAATAGTTCTGAGGCTAGAACGGCCAAAAGACAGTGAAGTAATTACTTTAATTTTCCTGACACATTTATTCCTTGGAGTAAAATATTAACTCATATGAACAGCTCATCTTTTTAAACATACACTACATGTTTGATTTTTTTAAATTTCTACTCAAAAGCTTTCATTATTTTAGACCACATTGTCTTTGAATTTGCCCCAATGACTTTTAACTATAACTCAGTCATACTTTAATCTCACTTTCTGTCCTACAAAACAAAGAAGTCATTGCTACTAGACAATTTGTTGTTTGGTTTTTTTTGGTGGTGGTTTTTTTTGTTTGTTTATTTTTTATTTTGTCTTCCAGCCCAGGAAGCTATGCTGCCTTTTTTCTGGAGTCTTGAACTCCACCAGTGCATTGACTCTACTCATTCATTCTCCAATCTCCTGAGCATGCAGGGGGCACTGGTCAACCTGCAACTGCCCACCCCTTTCCCTGGGTGGTACTCATCCAAGGTACGCTAGGCTCAGGCATGCGGCAAAAATGTAGCATGGTCCTAATTTGCTCAGGGTCTGCACCTCTGTTGTACAAACTTCATGCCCCTAGTAAGCTTTCACATATAGTCTCTGTAGATCCTTCATTAAGGCATATTTAGTGCTTGATTAATTTGTTAACTGGACAGAGTTATCTTGTGACGCCACATCAATGCGCCCTAAGTAGACTAAATATTAATAAACTTGAATGTGACAGTAAAACTTTAGGAGGCACAGTACCAGCTGAATTCCCCCTCCTTCAGATCAGATGGTGAATAATGACTAAACATTACTTTGCTAGTTTTATGTAAATGAAGGAGATGGGAAGCTAAACCTTCAGCAATTTAATATTTTCTTGATTGTATTTAATTTAGGATTAACTAACCCTGATTAAACAAGACCTTACAAGAACATCAACAGCCTGCAATAAACGTGCTGTTGGTAAACACTTAGAATCAGAATTTTTCGTCTCTCAGACCACAAGACACATGCTAAGTATTTCTTATACTTCTACCTGCAATATCTAGTACTTAAAATCATGAAACCTGGTGGATTATAAGTGCTTCTGATGTACCCTCAGATATGTATTTTGAAGAAAAAAAAAGGTAGTAGTTCTAAAACATTTTTAAAGTATAGATGTTTGATAGGTTACAGTGCAGAGTCCTCAGTAAACCACATCACTGAGCAGAACTGTGAAGAAAGCAGAGGTAGCTCACAATTAACTTTCCAGCAGCAGCTTCAGAATGAAGGGCCAAAACTTGGAAACCAAAGACAAAAAGAAAAGATGGTCTCACAAGGCCCATGCAAATTGGCTTTGTCCTGTTCAGAAAAACCCGCCTCATCTTTCTTGGAGAATCACGTGGGATAAGATTGCAAGAAAGGCCATTCAGGACTACTGGAGCAGGGCTCTTCAATCCCCTTCCCAGTCAAAATCGAAGACCGTTCCCAAACAAGGCTGCGCCCAAGCGGATGCTGCTATGCCAGTGCCAAAGTTCCCTAGTGCTTTGCTAAAAGCAGCTGCCACCGACGGTACTTCGAATTCCAAAGTGCTTCAAATCCAGCCTTCCAGTTGTCATCCTTGAGTGTTGCAGGTCTGCTCACACATCCTTTCCCGCTGTCTTTCTGCCAGCTGAACAAATTACTGACCTCATCTCCCTCCAGCCATGCGGCACAGCTTTTCGCTCTCCTTCCCTCTGCCTGCTGAACCACTCATGTGAATTCTCCTGATTTGTCTCAGGCAAAAATAACTGAGGTTAGCAAGGACCTGCTGCTGAAAGTGCTGTGGAAAATTTGGATCATTTTTACTTAAACGGGTGAAGAAGCAATTCTTGCAAGCAACCGAGTTTGCCAGTCACAGAAGACCTTTAGCTTGGGGTAGAAGCTTTAAGTGAGTTGTATTGACACCTAATGAAAATACCCTAGCACACTTTGCAGCAACAAGAAAAATGGGTAGAAAACAAGGCTCCGTAAGTTTCAGCAGGGGAGCCAAAAGCAACAAGTCCTGACAATATATCGATTTTCCTTTTTAAGCACCTGAGTCTTTTCCTCAGAAGCAATCTGCTTTGCTAAGGGCAGTCTGAATTACCGTGAATGACAATACAATTCCCCAGTCGGACTCTTGTTCTATGAAAAACTAGGTTTATATCCAGAAGCACTCAAATCATGAGCACAGTTGGGGGTGGAACAAAGACCCAAATCATGACATTTAATTTCACTTAACGGTGCAGGTGGCAATTGTTACCTGACATCCTCATTTCTTACATATAAATCATGTTTTTCTGAAGTTAAAATGGTGATGCTATGGACCAGTCTGTAAAAGATTGACTATAAATCAGAAACATAAAGATCATTCAGTAAAACTGAAAGAGGTTCATCTGGTATCTCCTTTGGGATTAGAGCTAGCTGGAAAATTACTCCTATTTTTGTTTCAGATAGGAATTTATTAATAATTGCTCTTGATCTTGACTTTATTTTTAGTTCTCTTTTTAATTTTAAGTAGAAAAATAGCAATTTCTTGATAAGAAATAATTTTCAATAAAAAATTCTCTGTATTCTGAAAACATAACTTCTAATTTTACTTAAGGCAAATTTTTGGTTTCCTAATAACAACTTTTAGGAAAAAGACAGACTTTTTGGGGTTTTAATAAAACTTTATTTATTTATTTATTGTCTTTTTACCAGAATTAAATCTCTTTTCCTTCTTCCTGTGGTGTTTTTTTTTTTTTCCCAGTGTTACCTAAGGGAGCTGATCCCTCAACATGGCGTTGTTAGCACAAAGGTTAAATAAGGGCTGCACTGCAGTGTATTTAGTTGATTGGAAGCATTGAGTCTCAACTTTTAAGTTATTTTAACAGTTTTTTTGCTTTTCACTTCTTTTGAACCTACAGCCTGTGACCATAGAAACCATCACACCAATTGCATAAAGTTATGTAGTGGAAAGACCTAAAATGAGTTCCACTCAAAATTTAAAAGCTCTTATTGCCTCTGCATATGCTACTTAGCCTTGAGAAAAAAAAATCCATCAATATAAAAGTACCGTGAAAGGCACAAAGCATTTCTTCTTTCTTTGTCTTGAAACACTGAGTCACCAGACCCAATTCTTACTGCTTTTCCAACATGATAAATTTGGAGTAACTTCATCTGAAATATTGGGATTACCCTGGTGTAAAACTTGAGTCTGTGAAAGAGGAATCACAGTTCCTAACATCTCACTATACAGTGAATTTTAAACATGAATCTATTGGGTAAAACAGTGACAGGTCTTTCTATTCTTTGTTTTTGTATTCCGTATGGTGAAATAAATAAATCAAAAGCTTGCAGTTTTTACTTCTGCTAAGATATTATCTTCAGTCCTTAAAAGAAGGATTTTTCAGTCATTTGGTGTAAATCTGGAGTACAGTAAATAACAACATTGAAATCACTATGTCATGAAATCAATAGAATCACTCAGGATTTACGTTTGTCTAATTGGGCTCACTATGTGGTCTAGCCATATGTCATTCTACGCAGAGCACCTAGAACAGCAAGGCATCACAACTGCTCATACTGCTGAAGTTGCCTCATTAAAGAACATGAACTCTATACTTAGTAAGACTTAAAAGAGAATGTTTTCCAGTTGCCATGCCTTATTTTACAGAATTATATTAATTATATCACTCATGGAAGTGAAAGTGGATAATTACCAGTAATTATGTTCTTCTTGTCCTACAAAGTTGCATGCCAAAATCTCCCAGAAACATTAGCCATAAGGAAACTTGTGAAAGGTGCACAACTCATCTTCAGGTATTTCTACAGGTTGGAGATTTTTAACCAGTCCCCACTGTCTGGGGAGGGACGGATGTTTTTAGCACAATTCTCCTGTCAGCGCAACTGCTTAGCACTACTACTATTCCATCAAATTAATGGCCTAATATTAATCCTTGAACCCTTCTGGTATGAGCAAGCAAAACTTAGGCCCGATATGCTTTGGAAGCAGAGCATCCTATTTTTCATTGACTCAAACAAAAGTCCACAGATATCCACTAAAAGGTCCAAAAGTAGAAGGGAGATCTTGGGAACTCTGTGAAAAGCTCATATTAATTTATCAGCTCTTTGCGTAGCTTTGTATTCTCAGGACATTCCTTGATACTCATTGAGTCTTTTCAAAATCAAGTAGACACGAAAGATGCATGTAAACAAAGCCAGCTGAGTAGATGTGATATTGGATGAGCACAGTTTATTTGGCAATAGTCAAGGATACAACAGTAAAACAGTATTTTTACTGGTACAGTTTGGTTCTGTCACAGGTGACAGTTTTCTAATGTTGGTACAAAACACAGTTTACTGGTATGGCTGCAGCTGGACAATTTGCCTTCTGGTCCTGAGGTGCTGTGCTGGTTTTGGCTGGGATAGAGTTGATTTTCTGCATAGTAGCTAGCATGGGGCTATGTTTTGGATTTGTGCTGAAAATGCGATAATACAGGGATGTTTGAGTTACTGCTGAGCACTGCTTACAGAGACTCAAGGCTTTTTCTGCTTTGCACCCCACCCCACCAGCAAGGAGGCTGGGGGTGCAGAAGAAGTTGGGAGGGGACACAGCCAGGACAGCTGACCCCAAATGACCAGAGGGATATTCCGTAATGTATGATGTCATGCTCAGCAATGATGGTCATGGCCTGTCAGCTAAAAAAGCTGGGGGAAGAAGGAAGGGGGGAATGTTCGGAGTGATGGCATTTGTATTCCCAAGTGACCGTTATGTGTGATGGAGCCCTGCTTTCCTGGAGATCGCTGAACACCTGCCTGCTGATGGGAAGCAGTGAATGAATTCTTTGTTTTGTTTCGCTTGTGTGCACAGCTTTCGCTTTATCTGTTAAACTGCCTTTATCTCAACACACGAGTTTTCTCACTTTTACCCTTCCAGTTCTCTCCCCCATCCCACCGGGGGGGAGTGAGTGAGCAGATGTGTGGTGCTTAGTTGCCAGCTGGGGCTAAACCATGACAAGTGTGTTTAGAGCTCACAGCCTATATAAATAGTACTCAGCACACAGGAAGTTAACGGACAAGCCTTTGGTTACTGTAAAGCTTTTTTTTTAATACCTTAATGTTATTAAAAATAATAAAAATAATGTCTTCAAATTATATTATCCACACCATTTCACTAGCCTTCAGAATAACAAAATTTTCCCAAGCATAGTCTGTCTACAGAACCGATCTTTTGGTCTGTCCTCATGCTGGACATTCACCATTATAGTATATGGGGTTTGCCTGACTTCCCTAGGTTTTTCACTGTGTGCTTTCTTGGCCAAGAGTCTGTGCCACTCACCTTTTCTTGGATATGGACCATCAAAATCTAAGGCACCTGGGGAGGTCTTCAGACATCCCAGTGCATAAAGGACAGCCTTTCATAAAGTTCCACTGTGGGGAATCAGAAAGGGGGAAGGGAGGAAAAGGCCATGAAGAATTCTGAGTTCACAGTTTGCTGTCTCAAGTATGCATGATACTTGAAGATTCTGTTAAGAGCTTCAGAAAACATTATCTCTAGAATTTAACCAGTAAAAAAAATTAACTGACTTGGAAATACTGATTTTTAAATTTCCCTACTTCTCTCTCAGTCTAAAAACAACCAACTCCCTGCCCCCAAACCCCAAACAAACAAAAAGAAGGGAGAGTTAAAAATGAAAGGAGAATCTGCCTCATGACTTTGGCAACCAACTGATCTTTACTCAGTGGTGTTGCATCTAAATGGAATATAAACAGATTTTAACAATTGTCTGTGGTCAGCCTCATGCCAGATACAAAACTGCCCAATGCCAGTGCCTGTGCGCTGTGCCTCACAGCAGACAGCAGAGAAGCTAAGCGAGCTCTGCTTTCACAACAGAGTTTGGCAGTCTGGCAAGTATAGAGTCTTCAGGACTTAAAGGAATTCATAAGCTGCACGTCGTCAGAATCTCCACATCATCACAGGCCTACACCAAACTAAGTCTATTACTTCCCTTGGTCTAAGACACATTCACAGAAGATTCATTATTCGGACATCCATTATAGCTAATTTGGAACATGGATTTCATGAAAAAAGAACATTTTTTTTCCCTAAAAAACCCATGTTAATCATTAAAGCAATAATGAATCTTTAATACCTCAATTTCCTCTCTGAATAAATTGTAAGAAGACACAGAATAGTTCTCACTGAAATCTTAAGAATAAACAGAGAGTACAAAAACCATACATAGTTCCAGCTTTTATCTTTTCCTTTTTGTTGTTTTCTTTTTTCTACTTCTTCACTGAATTTCTCTTTTTCCCTTGCGACACACAAGATGGTAAGAATGCTTGTGCAATATGGCAGATCAAAGAAACCTGTACGTAATGCTTTTTATTTCCTTATATGAAATGTGTGTAGTGTGTAACAAATAGTAAATTTAGCCTAGATCCAGCATACATCAAGTTTGAGCAATCTTTTCTCTGTTCTCTTCTTTCCCAAAATGACAGTTTGGCACTGAAGGCTCAGGGAGTTTTACCCTTTCTTTTCCACATTTATGCAGGCTGAAAACTTGTTACGATCTGCACATTGATAAACAAGACTGATTTTCAGCCTGGTTTGAAAGCAGTATTTTATGCCAAATATTGTAGTTTCGAGTTAGCAAAGACTGTGGAATGGCTTTGAAAGGTTAAGCTACTAGATATAACTCTTGCAACCGTGGAGCCTATGCAACAGATTTGCAAGTATCCATAAAGATTCACAGAAACACGGAACAAGAAGGCAAAAATCTGATTTTGAAAGTGAAGACAGAAAACACACAAAAAGAAATCTAAAGCATCTTTCCAAGATAACAGAGCATGGCACATTACAGAGCTGAAGTTGAGGCTCTGACTCAGAGCTTCACAGTGTATCTAATTTAATATCTCAGGCAACTTGTGTTGTGATATTAAAAGGGCTCAACTGATAATACATAAATCAGTGCTCCCGCCCTAATGGGATGCTAGTGAATTTATTTGATACTAATTTCAAGAGGTCTCCAACAATCCCAGTACACAAAACATGACTGTGGTGTGAAGAGGCCTTCAAGGAAGCTTTTACAAATTCTCTGATGACATCCAGGACAAGTGTATACGGAGTGTTGAATCAACGCTGCTCAAGAGATTACAAATTACTGATACCTACATTTTGACCTGCTACAATTCATCATCGGTTTCACCTCCTCATATACTACCCTGCGCAGTGGGGGAGAAGACAGCAGCAGTGGAGCAAGGGAGGGAAATGACTCAACGTGTGAAATCTTCCAAGCAGTGAAAGCAGTTTTTTTTGTTGAAACCAAAGGAATGCCACAAATCAGCTTTGCAGAGCATTGTGGGTAAGGGAGGAAAGGGGTATCAAACTCCAGCAAACTGAAGCAAGTTAAAAAGAGTAAATAAGATGGATATTCTCCTTTCTTAAGTCGTCTTCCACAGGCACTCAGGCTTCTGCAGCTGTCTCCCTGTATTAAACAGCTTGTTCTGTAGAAGATCATGTTCTCTTTTGAGGTCTTTTGCAGTGCCTCAGCCTCCTACAGTGAGGTATCTCTTAATACATCTCTCTTGGTGTACAGTGTCTTGGAGATCCTATTGAACTGCCTACATTTCCTTTCACAGCAACCTCCAGAGGCAAGGACCTGTCCCTTCTACAGATCAGTGAGCCCTTTAATAGAATATGAGTAAGCCTATTCCATGTATAGTGTTGCCTTTATTTTAATAAAAGTATCTGTTGCTTTGTAGTGTCTGTATAGTGTTTTCCACATTTTACTAAAAGTGTTCCTTCTTGGTAGTGTTCTAGTACAGTCCCCTGCTGTAAAATTGTCACGTTAAAGGTTGGGGTAAGGGGAGTCTGATATTCAACTAGCCTGCCAGAGCCCTTCCAAGGACTTTCACTGAAACAGTTTCGCAAAGTTGAAACAATAGGTAATTTATTCAAGCGACAGTTATCACAGATTCGGAATTGC
>Ga0065711_1033824_pt1 | contig 24775 bp, 12 predicted proteins | sample Hoacrofraction12_FD_59098 | JGI IMG/M metagenome (GOLD analysis project Ga0065711, IMG submission 59098) | Hoatzin crop microbial communities from Cojedes, Venezuela - Epithelial fraction 12 v2 (version 2) | ecosystem: Host-associated > Birds > Digestive system > Esophagus > Crop | place...
GGAGAGGCTGAGGGAGCTGGGCTTGTTCAGCCTGAAGAAGAGAAGGCTGAGAGGGGACCTTATAAATGCTTACAAATATCTGAAGGGTGGATGTCAGGAGGATGGGGCCAGGCTCTTCAGTGGTGCCCAGCGACAGGACAAGGGGCAATGGGCACAAGCTGAAGCACAGGAAGTTCCGTCTGAACATGAGGAAGAACTTCTTCCCTCTGAGGGTGACGGAGCACTGGAACAGGCTGCCCAGGGAGGTGGTGGAGTCTCCTTCTCTGGAGATATTCAAGACCCCCCTGGACAAGGTCCTGTGCAGCCTGCTGTAGATGACCCTGCTTCGGCAGGAGGGTTGGACTAGATGACCCACAGAGGTCCCTTCCAACCCCTACCATTCTGTGATTCTGTGATTCTGTGATTCTGTATTCATTCTGTAAGTGTTGCCATAGGCTGGTTGTTAGGTAGGGAGTCTTAAGAGGAATTCAGAAGTAACTCAAGAGCAAAAAGTTACAACAAAGCAGGCTGCAGCTTTCTTATTTCCAATAAAAACAGGTTTTCACCAATTTCTCTGCTGTTTACAAGATATCCAAGAGAAAACAGGGCATAGTGGGGCACCTGAGAGAAACTAGTTCAGAAGGCATCATCAGAAGTCATTGGAGGGAGGTGCCCACTAGTGCCCGGACACAGCTTGTTGGAAAGGCTGTCTTCTGATGTGAAGGCTATCCTTGTCAGCTCCACTTTGGCTGGTGCCTGTTCCTCCTTGAAAATTGTATTATGTGTCTGAGAATGGGCACAGTGCCACTCAACAGATGGCCATAACTGTAGGCATGCTGGGAACCTCGTATGTACAGATCTGAAGCCAGATTTGTCCTCCAAATAGGAAAATTGTGTAGAGCTTCTACATTCTTTGTTAGCTAAAGTCATCTCTACTTTAAATATCCCCAAATACTTTCCAGCACAGTGAGAGTGACTTTTGGGGTCTGGTATAGAAAGATAAATTTTTCCTGAAGGTGAGGAAAGAGATTATGAGGTGTGTCTCTATGCAACACAGTCAATCTTTATAAAATGTTTGCTATTAAGTGGAAAACAAACCTTTCTATGGTTTAAAGTTCCTTCAGAGATTAAGTATACGTAGAGTGGACAAAGAGGCAAATTCAGTCACATGTGGAAAGCTTCTCAGTTATCTCAAGATTTCCTCCGTGTTGTAATTACACATTCCACTAGTCTCCTGCTTGCTATACAATATGGCAGGAGGCTTGTTCCTCTCAGAGCAAGTATGATATTAAACAGGTTTTTGCTTTTTGTGGCTCAGAAGCTGGAATCTAATTTATGTAATACGTGTAAAAGAAAAAAATAATGTTATTTTCGAGTGACAGCCTAATAAAATCTTCACACCAGTTTTTTCAATGTGAACAGCCATTGCAGGATGGTTCATATATCTTCTCCACTGTTAACATTTCACTTAGAAAGAAATATATCCTAGGAAACTAGTCTAAACTCTTTCCTTCTTTCCCTGGCCTTGCTTTCAGGTTTTTCTCAGCAACTTACAGCTTAGAAAGTGATTTTCCTCTTCACTGCTTACTGCCATCAGTCTTGGCTGTTTTACTACATTTTTTATCTCCTTCTTTCAGTACCAGTATAACGTAGCTGCTTCAGCAGCAATCACAGGTTCTACATGCCTTACAGGTTTTGTTTTCAGTCAGAATGCCCTTTTTGTTCTGCTAGCTGTCTACACTTCACACCACACATTGCCTCTTTCTCAGACAGATCTCTGTGATATGATTTCCTCTGCTTTACCACTCTTCTTTGTAGTTGGTCTAATGTAATGTCAGGTTCTCTTGGTGCAAAATCGATTCTGCCAGGCTGCTTTGTGGCTTTCAAAGGGGCTTTGACAAAATGAATATGAGCAAAAAGGGCAACAGAGGAACTCAGGACTTCCAAACATTTGTATCCCAAATTGCCGGTTCATACCTTTTTAAGGCAGAAGAGATGGAGCCTCTGTGCCTTACAGAAGGGTCAAGTCTCCATGCTCAGGTTTTAGTATTTATTACTGAAAGCATGCTTTCAGCTCTGTCAACTTGTCTACATAAACGAGGGCAAAGCAAAGACATTTTCCTAAATCAGCATTCTGAGCTCCCTGACCTCTTCAGTGTCTGGAGCTTCTTAAACAGTCTGATCATAGTTTATATATATATATATGAAAGGTACTTCTAGAGGTTGTTAAAAATCCTAAACTGAGTATCATCATCAGGTAAGTGTAGTAGCAGTCATTTTCAGACGGAATTCATCTGCCTGAGCAACGAAAGAAAAGTCTTTCTATAATATTTGCTTTATGAGAGTCACATCCAGGAGCCTTGAAATTTAAGTTTCTTTCAGACTGACTAACAGGCCCAGTCATTCAGACCTCTGCTTCTGCCATTTTTGTGGGTTGGCAGCTTCTGGGACAGACACAACTTTGAAATAGAAATGGTTGCACAACTGCACATGACACATGAGTCGTATCAAAAGATAAAGCCGTCTTGCCTCCTGCAGTATATCCATGACTAGAAACTTTTTATAATGTCCCTACACAAAGGCCTGTGATACCTAGCATCAGGCACTGGGCACTCAGACGCAAAATACAATTTTAAGGAAAATTACGCCTTTGGCTGTGGAAGACACTATGCACCGTGATTTTGCATTTGAATATAATCATTGAGTGAACTGGAGACCATGGATATTGTAAAAAATATTGTCTGTTGGCAAGCACATGTTTGGTAGATGTCAAGTTTGTTGAGGTTACAGAGCAGGGGCCTGCAGTGGGTTTGACCATGGCTGGCTGCCAGACCCCCACCCAGCTGCTCTATCACTCCCCTCCTCAACAGGACAGGATGAGAAAACAGATGAGAAAAGCTTACGTTCATAGGCAAACCAGACTCAGTTTGGAGAAATTAATTTAATTTATTACGAATTAACAACAGGTCACAAGTCCTGCAAGCAAAACTGCTCCAGTGCGGGGTCCCCATGGTGTTACAGCCTCCTTCAGGCATCCATCTGTTCTGGCGTGGGGCCCTCCACAGGCTGCAGGTGGAGATCTGCTCCACCATTAACCTCTAAGGGGCAATTTCAAAACCTCTTCACCATTTTTTTACTAAAAAATATACATCTGCAGTTTTATAATCTTAGAATACTGAATAGTACTACATACATAATCCTCATACATGTAACTACTAAGTGTTTCAAAAATAATTGCTCTTTTTTCTTTCCCTCCTTCTCTTAAGGCCATATTGACGGGCTTATGCTGTACCATGGACGAACGAGACAGAAAGCATAAACAGTTGCACACGATGCTTAAGAAATTTTCCGCAATGAGTGCAAGATCTTCAGACCTAACTTGCACCTGGTGTTGCCTACATGTTCAGGACAGCATTGTGGCTCCCCGTTTACTTCAAGCCTCCTTCTGTACAGAGGACCACAAACATGGTGAACACATGTTTTTTTCTGAAAGCTAGCTACAACATGTCTGCTAGAAGAGACACTACAGTGCTTATTGCAGCAGGATTGGGACACACTGTGTGAGTTTAAAGGGAGCCCAGACTCCCCCAGGCTGGAGTTTCTGGACTCCAGTTTTGCAGTGATGTCTGCATAGTGCCACACAGTATCTTTTAGGCATTTTCCCTATATACACTAACTTAGATGTGAGAAATGGTAGAGCCAAGGTAGTGTGATGTTTTGATATCAGGCTGTGCTTCCCAGTCTGAGAGGAAGGCTGCATTAATGCCATTGTCCTGCTTTCAGTAATGAGCTAGTTCTATTATCAAAATAATACACTGCCACTTTGCCATATATTTCTGATCTTATGGGTATTTTGATCTATGAGCATGGGAGAAGGAAGAAAAGGAAGTTTCTCAGTAAATCTTCTCCCATATTAGTAGGCATGTGGAGCAGGAACCCTTCACTACTAGGATGTGAGTTCTTGTTTCTTTTTCTAGTGAACTACAGCTATAAATTAAAAAAATTTTTTTTTTTTACTTTGTAAGTTGTACTTTGAAATTATTAATATCCCAGTGTGCTAGCAATGCCTTTGAAGAGGGCTGCTCACTATCTGAATGTTTTTCAGAACTTTTATTTATACTGCAGGTAAAATTCCCAACTTTAAAAAGCTTTACAAACTTGAATTTGGTCTCTGCTGGTTTTCTATGTGATGGGGTGTGATAAGGAATGGAGAACAGATGCTTGTATAGACAACTCCTGAATTAATGTCTTCTACATGATAATCTTAAAATGCAGGGGACTGAGTTGGGAATCCATTTAGCTCCTTTCCTTTACTCCTTTCTCCATCTGTGGGTTGTATTATTTGTGGGTGAATCTGTAGAAAATAGGAACCGAAGGAAGTTGGTGAGTCTTCTTGCTTCAGGAGGAACATAACATTCCCACCACAAGAAAACCAAAACTGAAGTGTCATTATGCATAAGAGAAAAGCATTATCACAGAACAAGACCGATAGAAAAGAACTGGCAGAATTCTACCGACAGAACCTGTCCACAAAATCTGAAATCTGATAAAGTTATTTAGACTATTCAGAACATGAAAATAGGAGAAAGAACTTCAGAATGCAGAACAGACAGCATACGGACAAGGGAAATGTAAAGTTCGTAAGTACAAAAAAACCCCGTAACACTACTTCTCCTTCAGCAGTTGAATTAGAAGTCTGTTGGCTGTACCACCTAAGGAAAAGAAGCTGCATATCATTACAGATAGATGACTGGAAACTCTACTTAATGCATCACAGTGATGCAAAAAAGCAAATTATATGTCAAACTACATAAAAAAATGGGCTGGGAAAAAATACTGCAAAAGTAATGCAATTGTGTTGCTAGTTCTACAATACCAGGCACTATTTTCTGAGAAAAATTGCACAGAATTATAGAGGGCTTGAGAGAAGGGCATAATTACTAAGAACACAGAAAAACATTTAAAGGGAGATCGAAAAGAGTGGAATTGTTTCCTTTAGAAAGGAGATTAATAAGAGGAGGTGAGAAATAACTATACTAAATAAAGAAATGTGATAGAAAAGGTAGATTGGGAACTTCTGTTTCCTTTCTCTTGCAATGCAAGAACAAGAAGATATGCTAACAAAACCAAAAGCTGGCAGAATGAAACTAACAAAATCCTTTCCCAACAGCAGATAATTGGACTGTGGAGCAAACGCATTGATAGATGTGCAATCGAGGTCAAGGATTATGCAAGGCTGAATGAAATTTGAATGGTTACATGAATTAATGCCAGCAAGAATGTCAGAAAGAAGATAAAGCTTCAGTTTTCAGGGCTAAACCCAGTCTCTAACTTCCAGGAATAGGTAGAACACTCTCAGTACCAGGTTTATTTCTTTTTCGTATAAACTGCATTTCTTACTGCTATTAGTAAGATTCTCACAGTATGTCAAATGGAATTTCTCACATAAGTCTATTTTACAGCATTGTTGCAACTGCATTTTGGGTCTGTTCACAGTAACATGACAGTATTGCAGATGGTGTAAAAGCCTATCTCCAAAAAACAATCCAGTCATCACTCCCATTTTCAAAATCCAGAGATGAGTCATTCCCCTCCCACAGGTAAATGCATTTGTATGAACATCAAGCTCTACAAACTTCTATGTATATCCTTATAGTGAAAAAAATTACAGCAGAGTCCTCTATATTGATAAAACTAAGGTTTCAGCCCACCATTAACCACTCTCCAATTTAGCAAGTGCTCTGTCAAGCAGGTGTAACTCAGAATACCCAAGTTGACACAAGAGTGCAACACTGGATTATGGTAAAGGGATTACAAGAAGAAAAGGTTGTTAAATTAAGGAATGAGAAAAGGGTTCTGATGAGACAGACAGCAGCCAGGCAGAGGTTAGCCACCGATCTTAGAGGACCACAGGACCACAAGAAGATTCAGGCAGGGAGGAACCTCAGGGATGTCTGGTCCAACCTCCTGCTCACAGCAGGTCAGCTCTGAGCTCAGACCAGGCTGCTCAGGTCTTCATCCAGTTGGGACTTAAAAGCCTCTCAGAACAGAGGACACACAGCCTCTCTGGGCAACCTGTGTCACTGACTCAACTGTTCTCACGGGGAAGAAATGTATTCCTAGATCCGTTCTGACCTTCTCCTATTTCACTTTATGCCCGTTGTCTGTCAGCCTCCCACCATGCACCACTGTGAAGAGCCTGGCTCCATCTCCTCAATGACCTCCTTGTACAAATGGTGGGGTGCTGTTAGGACCCCCCAAAGCCATCTCTGCTCCAGACTGAACAAGCCCAGCTCCCCCAGACTTTCCTTACAGGCCATGTGCTCCAGTCCCCACCATCCTAGTGACCTCCCTGGAACTCCATCCAGCTTTTCAGTTTGTCTTGTATTGGGAGATCCAACACTGGATTCAGTATTCTGGATGTCATCTAAAAAGCACTGAGTAGGGGGGATTATGACCCCGCTCAGTCTCTGGTTCTGTCCCTGTTCACGCAGCCCAGGGTCTTGTTGGTTGTCTTTGCTGTCAGGACTCAGCATGGCCTCATGAAGGGGAGTTCATGTTTAACCAACTTGATAAACTTACGTGATGAAATGACTGGTTTGGCAGATTAGAGAAGCACAATGGATATTGTCTACTTGGACTTCAGTAAGACCTTTGACACTGTCTCCCACAAGATCCTCACAGAGAAGCAGCTGATGGGCTGGACAAACACACAGTGAAGTGCACTGAAAACTGGCTGAACGTCTGGGCCCAGAGAGTGGTAATCAGTGGCATGAAGTCTTGTTAGATGCCAGTAACCAGCGGTGTACCCCAGGGGTCAACAATGGGTCCAGTCTTGTTTAACATCTTCATTAACAATCCACATGGTGGGGCAGCATGTACCCTCAACAAGTTTTCTGGCGACACAAAGCTCAGAGAAGTGTCTGATATTCCAGAGAGTTGTGCTGCCATCAAGAGGGACCTCAACAGGCTGGAGATATGGGCTGACAGGAACCTCATGAAGTTCAACAAGGAGAAGGGCAAAATCCTGCACTTGAAGAGGAACAATCCCATGGCTCTTATATACACTGGGTTAGACCTACCTGGAGAGCAGCTTTGCAGAAAAAGCATTGCAGGTTCTGATGGACAGCAGGTCAAACATGAGCCAGAAATAGGCCTTTGCTGCAAAGAAGTCAAATGTTGTCCTCAGCTGCATTAGACAAAATATTCCCAGGAAGGAGCTGATCCTTCCCCTGTTATTCAGTGCTGGTGAGGCCACACCTGGAGTGCTGTGTCCAGTTCTGGTCTTCTCAGTACAAGAGAGATATGGACCTACTGGAAACAGTCAAATGAAGGACCCCTAAGATGATTAAGGGACTGGAGCTTCTGACATATGAGGAATTGCTGAGAGAGCCAAGACTGTTTAGCCTAGCAAAGAGAAGGCTCAGGGGGATCTTATCAATGTGTATCGAGGTCACTCGTCTTGGAGATATTCAAAAGCTATCTTGACATGGCAATGAGCAACTGGCTTTAGGTGGCTTTGCTTGTGCAGGGGGGTTGGACCAGATGACCAGAACAGGTCCCTTCCAAACTCAACCATTCCATGAGCCTGGGGCTTGCCTTGGCTCATGTCCCACTTGTTGCCCACTGGACCCTTTTCTGCAGAGCTACTCCCCAAGCAGTTGTCCCAGCCTGTATTACTGCAGTGGACTCTTCCTTCTCTGGAGCAGTGGCTGGTATTTGTCCTTGACAAACCTCTTAAGGTTCCCGTTGGCCCATTCCTCCACCTTGTCCATGTCCCTCTAGATAGAATCATAGAATCATAGAATCATAGGTTGGAAAAGACCTCTAAGATCATCAAGTCCAACCATCCACCCAACACCACCATTACTACTAAACCATATCCCGAAGTGCCACATCTACACGTTTTTTAAACATCTCCAGGGATGGTGACTCAACCACCTCCCTGGGCAGCCTATTCTAATGCCTGACCACTCTTTCAGTAAAGAAATTTTCACTAATATGTAATCTAAATCTCCCCTGATGCAATTTGAGGCCATTCTCCCATGTAAATTGACTGGTCCTCCCAATATGGTGACATCAGCAAACTTGATGAGATCTCACTCTGTAATCCTCCAGGTTACTGATAAATGTCTTTAATCAGACGAGTCCTAGGAAGACTCTATGACACTCCACTTGTTAGTCTCGAGTCAGAGATCATATCACTTCTGTCTAATTTGACACAGAAACTTAGATTTGTCTCATAGTTGCAACTGCCAAACAACACTGGTTTGGGTCTTTACAGAATATGTGCAAAATAAAACTTGTAAGGGTGGCCACCAAATATCAGGCAGGACAGAGAAAGAGGTTTCTGAGCCAAAAGAGGCACCTCACTGTGGCCTGGTTATTACTATAGCTAAACCCCATACTTTCCTTCTGCATTTAGAGCTGATGCTGGTACGGTCCTGCTCTGCTGGCCCCTGAGGTTTCTTTATTTTATCTGTCTAACAACACAGAGTATCTCTCTCAATATGAGGAGTATATGAGATAGCAAACATCCTTCTTACCACAATATTTTAAAACCCACATATATTTTAAAGCAGCAAGGATGTCTGCCAAGCCACAAACCAGGGACAGGAAAACTCATATATCCCTTTCAGTTGTTTCAGCTGTCAGAAGCCTGTGGTGTACTTCCAGCTCTGGCTTTGCTGGTTAATCTGGTCAGTGACCGCCCAAAAGTGTGTCATTTGTGGGTGGCTTTTCCAAACCTGTGTTCCTGTGCATAATTTGCTCTGATGAGGACAAACACACACACTTCCATCCCACATAGAATAGAATAACAGAATCATAGAATGCTTTGGGTTGGAAGGAACTTTTAGAGGTCATGTAGCCCAACCCCCTGCAGTGAGCAGGGATATCTTCAACTAGACCAGGTTGATCAGAGTTCCATCCAACCTGGCCTTGAATGTTTCCAGGGATGAGACCACCAGTACTTCTCTGGACAATCTGTTCCAGTGTTTCACCACTCTCATGGTAAAAAATTTCTTCCTTATATCTACCCTCCCTTAGTTTAAAGCCATTACTCCTTGTCCTATCACAACAAGCCCTGCTGAAAATATTTTCCCCATCTTTGCTGTAGGCCCCCTTCGGGTACTGGAAGGCCACAATAAGGTCTCCCCGCAGCCTTCTCTTCTCCAGGCTGAACAGCACCAACCCTCTCAGCTTTTCCTCATAGGAGAGGTGCTCCAACCCTCAGATCATCATTGTCACCCTCCACTGGACCTGCACCAACAGCTCCACGTGCTTCTTGTGCTGGGGGCTCCAGAGCTGGATGCAGGACTCCAGGTGAGGTCTCACCAGAGCAGAGTAGAGGGGCAGAATCACCTCCCTCGACCGGCTGGCCACGCTGCTTTTGATGCAGCCCAGGATACGGTTGGCTGCCTGGGCTGCGAGCGCACATTGCTGGCTCATGTCCAGCTTTTCATCCAACAGTACCCTCGAGTCCTCGGCATGGCTGCTTTCAATCCCTTCGTCTCCCAGCCTGTATTGATAACAGGGGTTGCCTCAACACATGTGCAGGACCTTACACTTGGCCTATCAGGTTCATACAGACCCATTTCTCAAGTTTGTCCAGGTCCTTGTGGATGGCATCGCGTCCTTCTGGTATGTCAACTGCACCACTCAGCTTGGTGTCAATCTGCAGACTTGCTGAAGGTGCACTTGATCTTGCTCTCTAAGTCATTGATGAAAATGTTAAACAGCACCAGATCCCAGTATGGATCCCTGAGGGACACCACTTGTCACCAGCGTTCATTTGGACATCAAGCTGTTGGTTGCTGTGACCTTCCAACCAATTCCTTATCCACCGAACAGTCCACCCATCAAATGCATATTTCTCCAATTAAGAGAGAAGGATGTCATGGGGGACTGTGTCAAAGGCTTTACAGAAGTCCAGACAGATCACATCCATAGTTCTTCCATTGTCCACTGATCTAGTCACTCCATCATAAAAAGCCACTAATTTGGTCAGACGGTACATCAGACTGTACCATCCAGCTGTATCTATACCATCAGCTGTGGGTTACATAGACTGAAAGGGCTGTATCTGCTACTTGTATGTGGAATTGGTTTTCAATAAACACGTTGTACAGGGCATGGGATAAGGGCATGGGGCAAGGCAAGCTGCATCATGCTGCTTTGTGGGAAATAGAGTGGTGGATCTGGTGTGTCACCCAAACAGGGAGATGGTGTAGGTGAAGGGCACTGTGGGTGCTCCTGGCATCACTCCCATGTGCCTAGCTGCCACGGCACCACGACAGACACAGCGTCTCCCTGGGTAGTGCATCAAGCCCTGGAGGGTTTGCCCTCAAGCGGAGTGCAGTACCAAAGCAACGGGGCAGGGCAGGCCTGGCATGGAGCAATAACCAGAAAGCTTGTGTGCATGCTCAAGAAGGGCAAGCCAAACCCCCAGGCCCCAGATCCTAGCAATGCAGATTTTCTCTCATCTCCTGAAAAATCACAATAACTCACCACAGAAGGAGGAAAAACAGTGCCCGCTACTAAAAGCTTTTAGATGATTATGATACCAAAGTCTGGCACCAGTGATTCAGACTTGCTCACAGATTTGCCTTGGGCTATTTGACAACAATCATGTACTTGGTGCCCTGCTATGCTAGGAAGGCTCTGCATTTCTGGAACATTCTTCCTCAGGCTCCAGGTATGACCCATGTGGGTAGAAATTGCACTTACAGGACACTCTGATCACCCACAGTGTTTGAGATCATCAGATTAAGTCAGGAAGGGAGCTGGGGGGGGAAGTAGTGTATGTTGTTTGGATAAATAACATTTTGTCTTAAGATAGTATTACAGGAACCAGCTTTTTAGCTGAGAAAACCTCCGATGCAACTGAAATGCAGTGGTGACTCTGTAAATATAAGGCTGAGTTGGTAACTGACCTATTTTACACCAAGCCACACGAAGGTGTGGGAGAAATGTCAGAAAGCTGAGGGCAAACTCCTCACTTTAGAGAAATACTTTAAAAAGCTTTGAATGTCTTCTTTCCTGAAGACATCAAAGTGCAGTGTAATTCTTCACAGACTGTCCACAGCAGCTGTGAATAACCTGGACTGGCAGATCTGTGTCTCCAGTTCTGCTCGGGAGAGGAAACGGCAGCACAGCACTATGGGCTTTTGTGAGCCCCTTTTCACTGGAAAAGCCTGTAAAGCTTCTTCACATCTATTAAGACTGTCTGTACATTAAAATTGTGCAAATGTATCATATAGAAGAATTTTCACAGTTGATTCCATGCCAGTTCTCTTTTATTTCCGCCTTCTTCTAAATTAACACCTATTGTGTATTTTTAAATACAGTATGCCTCTTCCCTTAGCATTGTTCCAGCTGGTGAGATTCTAAGACATTAGTGCAGTATGCCAATGTTTATTGCTACTAATACAGAAATAATCTAAAACAACGTATATCTGTGTCACAACTGCTAATATCTACTGTACTATTTGCAAACAAACTCATTTTCTCCATCGTGGTCAGGTCTCTGGCCTTTCCTCAGCTGAAGAGGTGCCAAACTTTAAAGTAGTAGAAGTTTCCTGAGCGTTAAAAGAATGGTAGCATATGAATTTCACCCCAACTGCATGGGAAGATACAGTAGAAAAGTATGAGGAGAAGTGTGAGAAGAAATTATAGAGAATTATAGAGAACATATCGTTAATAGTTAGACTTATTAGGGAACTATATCTGTGTTGTAAAACTCCACAGGATTGCTTAACAACCTGTGAAGAAGGAAAATGTCCACTATTGTTTACTAAGGCTTTTAAAATGAATTATTTTGAGATGATTATTGCATCTCTGAAAGACATCAGTTATTTTTAGGGCTCCACCGGAAAGACTTTATTAGTTTTCTACATGTAGAGATAAGGCTTCTGCCACAGTGGTGCAGACTCTTACAGAGAATGTTTGCTAGATAAACTGATTTACTGAGATCCCTACATAGGATAATACTCACACAGGAAATTTAATCTCTCAGACAGGATGATCAGCTGTTGTCTGGTTGGTGATGGGGGTCTGAAAGAGTCATTGCAGCAGCATCTTCAGCTGAATCAGCTGAGACACCCCAAATTGTAGCCATGGGGATTTTTCACATCCTTCTAGGCTATGGTCCTACATGATCACACCCAAACAAGCAAGATCCATTGCTACTGATTTTCTTCAACCACATAAAAGCTTTTCCTGTCTTAAGTCTGTACAAAGGATTTTCCTATGTGACCATTCCTGCACCTGCAGAAACTGTTTCTACTGACCATAGAGGTGTCCCATTTTTGTACAGTCTGGTCAATTCTGCTGCAGGAACGGCCTTGAGGGGTCTCTGGGAAGGCCAACGTTGCCACCTGGGATGTCGCTCAGCACTGTGACGCAAAGCCGCCGCATCTCTCAGCTGGTCTATGCGAAGCAGGAGCTGCCCAGGGGGAATCCGCAGGGCTGTCCAAAATCTACCCCCCGGAGAGCAGCTGTCAAAACTGGTCAAATGCTTTGTAACGAAGCAAGCAGGAGATCAGCCGAGCCCTTGGTTGCACATCAGCCTATCAAACCAAACCAGACCATGTCTCATCAATGCAGGGACTGGCTGGGGAGTTCCTGACACCACCACCCCTCCTCCACGGGGAACAAGTGACTAAGTGCACAGGGAGTGTACGCAGGCAAATCCCGGCTGTCACATTTATAACTGCAGGGCAGACTCCAATTTCACTTTTATATCAGACTTACTGGTTAAATCCTGTAACCCTTGCCACAGCAGATATATTTGGTAACCAGAACTTCAAAGAAACGACTGAGATCAATATCTGAGTCTTTTGTCGGACACAATCTTCTAAATTACTGTAGTTAAGGTAGAAATTTCACACTTCAGTACTACAATAGTGTTCAGTTCCCCTCAGGATGCTTTGATGTCTCAGGCTCTCTTCAGGTTTACTTTTTGTCATGATCAAATGCAGAAAAGCTGTGACCCCACCATAAGCCAGTTGCTGCTGGTCAGAGAATACGTATTTGCTTATGCTGATGCAAAGGAAATTCAAATAAATATCTCACCATTTACATGACAATTTAAAATGCTATTTATTTCCCTGCATAGTAAACCACTGCTGCTTCCTCCTCCACTTTTATTTGCTTTGTTTCTTTTGTTCTATAGCTCGTGCACAATTTCATACCTGCGTATTTTCTGAAAACTAGGATTTTGCTTATCAATTTAAACAATAAAGACAGACCACTCAAAGAAACATGCAGGCAGCCATTTCACAGGCTCAACTGAACGGGCCTGGGCTGTTTATGCAGCAGAGTTTTCCATTTTGCAGCCTGCTGAGAAGACTTGTACTCTTAATAATAATCTTAAAAGACTCACAAAGCAAAAATCAAGTGTATAAAACCCCACAAGAGATAAGAAGAAGAGTAAAAAGAATTTAATTCACTAGAGAAGTATGAACTGTGAGCATGATGAATACCAGGCAGTGTGAAACAAAGAGCTCTTCCTAGAAGTCCTTGAAGTGTAAGTACGATATTTGTTTTCTCTGCTCAAGTCTGTGTACTGCACAGAGTTGGTGCCCAGTCAGGCACAGCACGGGTGACTGCAAACCTTCCTGGCCTGATCCTACCAAGACGCCTGGTAGCAGTTCTTCAGGAAGGCAATTGACATCCAGGCATGGAAGACAAACTTTGTGCGCATCTCATGCCACTGGCAAGTAAGTGCTGGTGCACACCCAGTGATACTGGTAGGAAATGGGTGGTTGTCAGGCTGGAGGTTGAAAGGAGAAGGATCACTTGCTGACAGAGAATGAACAAGGCAAGAGCCCTGCAATCTCTCCAAAGAGCTAATATTACATAGCTATAAAAAGTCAGACATGTGCTATTACCTTCCCTTTATTATTTCTTGTATATATTATTATATATTATTTTATACCCTCTGTTTTCTTTCTAGAAATAAGGCATTATATTTCTAGAAACAGGCTTCACCCCAGACTGAATACAGGGGTGCATCTGCCCATCTCAGCTATGGAAAATGATATTGCCGTTGGTACTTGGGTAGGAGGGGTCTGAAGCGGGGAAATAATACTAAGAAGCAGGGAAGAAAGGATGCTCCAAAAAGCAGCTGTGCTCCCAGAGATCAGCTAACCTGAAATTTGCCTAACAGCTTGCTGATATTAACCATTGTGTGCAAGACCACACTCTTCAGCTTCCAGCTGAGTATGTTTACACAGCACTGTTTCTCCAACAGCTCTTGCCATCTCAAAGAACCCAGCTTATTCCCTCAGATTCAGGGCTATTGCCAAAGGGTGTCAAATATCTGAGCAGCTTTGGACAGGAAAGTGCAGCCTTTGAGATACTCTCCTGTCTATCAATCCTGTAAAGCTGTCTAGACTGTCCTAGGAGAGGAGTGGAAGTGTAAATCAGATATATGTGTAAATCTAGAAGTGTAAATCAGCTTCCATAAGCATGCCTATGCAATTTGGTATAGGGAAAAATTACACAACATTACCACGGCAAAACCCCAAAGACCCTCTTGAAGCTCAGTTAAGAAATTAATCTTTCCTTTTTTGGAATTCAATAAATGGCTGAAATCTTCTAGCAGCTGCGTTCAACAGTTCCACAGCTTTAATACAGTGCAGCTAACACCATGCTGAAATAGCATCACGACATACAATACCGGCACAGCACACCACATGAGGAGAGGACACACTATTGCAAAGTAATTTATGTGAGGAGAAGCACTGTCTGGTACCACAGAGGTAATTATGTTTATTATCTGTGAGCCCACAGTGACAGCAAATGTGCACTGCAATAACTATATCTCACCAACACAGTAGTCACCCGCGCTGCTGATGTGGTCATGGTCATTTTACGAAATACAACAAAGTAATATCTGAGGAAAGTTATTAAACCTGCTAATGTAATAGTGCCTGGTACATGGTTTTAATATTCCGTTATTTATTGGTTTAGTTTTTTGCAGTAAAAAGCCCAAAACATCATTTCCCTACCAGGGCTTCAGGGTGTGCCTGGGTTTACTCCAGCCCTGCGGTGAAGGACGATTAAATGTTCCACATTAATACTTGACAGACCTGAGCGCTATTCCGCATGTTGAGACCCCAGACTGGCTACATTTTATCTTTTTTTTTTTCCCCTTAAACATCCAATGTCATCTTGCAGCCAAGCTAGTGCAGAAATTATCCCGTTGGACTACAGGTTTTGGATTAGCGTGTTTATGAGGGTGCTTTCTAGAAAAATGAAATTGAACCTGCAGAGGTCCATGTCAACAGCCTGGATCTCTTTCTGTAAGGTGTTTTCTACTGAGAAGAGAAATATGGTCTTGATGAAAAATTATTAGATAAGGATTTTTGTACAGAGTTATGAAGATCAGACTAAGTGATATGGATTCTCCTGGGGCAAGGATCAATGAGGATGTCAAAGCATGTGCTGTCTTTGGGCTGTGTTCACATGCCCTGCTGCTGCAGCCACCCAGCCTGCCAGGGCTGCATTCCCGCCTCTGGGCAAGGAGCAGGCAGTAAACAGGCAGGGTAAAGGAGCTACAAAGAGCCCAGACAGGGTTCCCACAGCAGGTAACGTCCCAGCTGGCCTACTGGCAAAGCCAGAGGGAAAAATGAGTCTGTGCCCAGGGCACCAAAACTTCCGACACCTCTTACTATACGTTAGCAAGTGAATTCATATCCTGGCCCTTACTTTGCTTAGGATATTTTGCCATTATGCAAGTCAGCTCTTGGGACAAGATTTCACGAAAAGCTGCATCGAACTCTCCAGATCATACAGAAAGCTTTTAAACTGACTGCATCTTTGGCATCTCCACGGCAATACCATTTTGAAAGCAGCCAGTTCTGTTGGGAATTCTGTTGTCCTTGTTTTCTCTTCATGTACTGATGGGATTTGCTCCTCATTGCTCTATTATTCCCTGGGTGGGGGGGATACTACTCTTGCATCTTTCACTGGCTGAAACTGTCTGTTTGGACCTCATTCTCTACTTCTTTTTTCATTTCACCCAAGTACTTCCCCTGCATTCTTTTTTTTTTCTCTGAGCATGTCAATAAAAGAATCTTTATGTTTTCAACACTTGAAAAATTAATTACCTATGGCAAACTTTCTTTGTAGAAGAAATGGTCACCAAATTTGTAAAACTGAAAAAGTCTGCAGTCATGAGCCATGTAACAACAAATCAGGGACTGTCTTGGTCTGACTGTTCAGTAAGTAATCAAGCAGTCAACAATTAAATAATAATAAAAATAATGTACATATTTGGTGGAAGTTGCTACAGAGAAATTTGAAAAACATTCAGCTCAACCCAATCAGGACCATACACAGAAAAAAAAAAGAAAAATAGTTAAATTAAGAACAGCATTTTTCTGTGTGGAATGGCTAATGAAGCTGCATTAAAAATAATGAAGCTGCACAAAAGAAAAAAGCACCGCTTTCCTTTCACCAGAAGGGCAGCCTTCCCTGTCTTCCTGTCATCCTCCCCATTACTTTTGCTCAGTCCGATGTGACTGTGGAATAGTCTCGTCGTGGAAGAGGCTGCTCCTCACTTACAGCCTCTGCTTCTCATTGTCACCTGTTTGCTTTCCTAACCTCTGCAGTAGAGGCTATTAAAATAGTTCTGAATAGTTCTGTATACTTTAGCCTTGGTTAATTTCGTCCTTCTCTCCTCTTTTTTCCCAGCTATTTTGTTTTCCTAACCTTTACATAAATATTTACTTCTTACTGCAATTCTCTACCACATTTCTCCTTTTAAGACCATTTTCTTCCAGGTCCGTTTCTCCATTTACACCACCCCATCTACTGAGGTATGTGGGGAGGGAGGAGGAATTAGCAAGCATGCCTAAATTGCAATCAGTGAGTCATTCCTTTAGTCTATTCATTTCTGAGCGAGATCCCACATTTTTCAAAATTGAGTACGCTGGAGCCTAATTAAGGAATTAAGATCCTAACTGTATGGAGTGACATTGAAAATTGCGGCACACAGCTTAAAGAAGGAATGCATTTTCATGGCATTAATTATTTACATAAGGGAAGAAAATGAGTGATCGTACTGCTAAAGGCAGAGGAGTTCTCACTGGGCAGAGAGATGAGCAGTGAGCTGAGCTGCCTGCTCTCATTAGCAATGGAGATAGTAAAGAATATCTTGCATCGTTCATGCATGAATAGCAGTGAAATCCACCATGGTATTTTGCAGTGTCCTCTGAGGAGCAGCTCCTTGAATCCTCTTTAATCAAACAAATGCTGTAACATTAATCATTTATTAGAGAGGAGGGACAGTGAAGTGAGAAGTGTCTTTCACAGAATCACAGAATCACAGAATGTTAGAGGTTGGAAGGGACCTCTGGGGATTATCTAGTCCAATCCCCCTGCCAAAGCAGGGTCACCTACAGCAGGCTGCACAGGATCACGTCCAGGTGGGTTTTGAATATCTCCAGAGAAGGAGACTCCACAACCTCTCTGCAGCAGCCTGTTCCAGTGCTCCATCACCCTCAAAGTAAAGCAGTTCTTTCACTACGCTTCAATATGTGCCCGTTGCCCCTTGTCCTGTCGCTGGGCACCACTGAAAAGAGTCTGGCCCCCTCCTCTTGGCACTCACCCTTCAGAAAGAAAAAGTTTGGCTTTAGGTCTGTGTTTGTTCCATACCAGGGAGGAACAGCATGGCTGAGCTCTGCCTGGGAGCAGGCAAGCCATCGCGCTGCCACTGCTCTTTCTGCCTTACTCACCTGTGCTGTTGGTACGGGTTGCAATGCCTCTGGGGTCCCTCCAAAGCCTCAGCAGCTCTCAGCGGCTGGTGGGGCTCGGATCCTTGCTGGGCTTTCTGGGCACACACGTATGAACAGCTTTGCTGGGTTAGCCTGAAGGTTCATGCAGACTTCTAACCTATTGGGAGACACGTTGTGTGCACAGCAGAGTAGGGTTTGAAAGAGAAAAATCAGTGTTTTATGCAAGCACATGCCTGTCCTGACTTGTTTCCGTGATACATGACCTTCCCTATAATGCCCAGGAAGAGGTATCAAAATGGAAAGGCGAGATGAAGCAGTAACCAGTCTCAGCACCCTTCATGTAGTGTTTAGAAAATCATAGGAAGCAACAGCAGCTGTGGCAATGAAAACTCTCTTAACGGAAGTATCAAACTTACTTTTAAAGTGAATGGGATGTTATTACTCTCCTGGTTCAAGAATGTTAAATTCTCTCTTTTGGGGCTGTTCCACACCTCAAAAAAATTATAAAGAGCCCTAAACCAGATAAATAAAGAATAAAAAAATAAATCTAGCTGTAGCTCCCCTGTTGGAGAAACACGCACAAGTCGCCGCCCACAGCTGCCACAGAGTGACGAGAGCAGGAGTCAGGACTACCACAGCCCGCTGCCTACCCCCTCTCTGTGGTGCAGTTATACCCACGTCATTGACTTCGACAGTCCATAGGGGGACTTTTCTTCTTTGACACTGATCACTCTTTCACCTTCTCCTACTCCTGGCCACCTCCCAGTTCCCTGTGCCGCACAGAGCAACCTCCCCTGCCACGTAAGTGTACGGCAATGTGCACTGAAGCCACCCATCAGCAGGTAAACGCTGTGTGTGGCCATTAATGAAGGCTCCTGTTGGCAATTAGCTGGCCATTTTTAAGATTCAACAAGCATTTTCTCTTGCAGTCTTCTTTCTGGAAGGAAACTGTGATGTCTTCAGGGATGTGGATATAGATCAAACAGCGTTGCCAGGTGCTACAAAGCTAGAAGAGGCTTGGCATTGCCTGTTTTAGAAAAGGGAACACGACACTGTTCATGTTGTGAAGACTTGGCTGAAGGCAGCTGCTCATATTGCTTTGCAACTGTCTGCCCTCACGCCAGCCCTTGGCATAAGCGTCAGTGCAAAAACCTTCCTGTGGTCACACTACATCTGCTGTGTTTCTTCAGCCACTCCTGTTCTGAGGCCCTGGGCAGGAGGCTCATGGGCTCATCGCCCTCCCCATGATGGTGCTGCCTCAGCAGTCGGCTGGCTCCGGGCACTGCAGAGCTGGAGCAGCACTGTCTGCCCCGTATCGACACGTTACTCGTGGTCAGGAAAACGGTTCAGGTGGTGCAAAAAGCGTTGCTTTCTCTGCTTCCAAATCACATTGTGAAACCATTGCAATTCGTTCATTGCTTTAATGTGGCTTGTGATGATGAACAGTGGTTGCCACAGAGACAGACTCCAACGGCCCAGAGGAGGGGAGATAACCCTATGCAAACCAGCAGTGCTCACCCCTGTGCCCTCCTCCGGCTCGTGACTGCTGGGTGCTCTACGGGAATGGCGAACCCCAATGCCGTGACCTCTCTGAGCCACTGCAGTACGAACACGCATGGTGATTTGTGGGTCTGACCAAAGCCCATTCCGCCGCCTCCACCAGGAACGTCCTAGTTAGAGCAGTAGTATGGGAAAACCTTGAGTGTTTCTTTTAATGATTTGCAGACAATGAATTCATAAATGAACTAGTTAAGCTTTTATAAATTATGCTGAAGCTACATATGCCATCCTTCTCTGACTAGTATATATTTGCCTCAAGAAACTGCGATTAATACAATATTGATTTATCACACACTTCCAGTGTCACAAATCAGTTATACCGCTAACATTTAAAACACAGACTCCTTTTGACCTGGAGCACGCAGCAAATACTCAGCCAAGTTTCACAGTTAATCTATGTTAAACTTACTGGATGTAGTGATTTGCTATATACAATTAAAATTGATTAGGTCTTGATTTTCCAGAGTACCTGAGAAATTCATAGCTTTTTCTGAGATAGAGAAGAACTTTACTTGTTTCCAATATAAAATAAATCTGAGCCTAAAGTGAAGAACAATCCTTCCTTTTTCTACCAATAATCTTCTCTTTACTGGCAGAAAAAAATGTCTCCCTCCCTTCAATGCCAGCACAGACATGAAGAGATAATTCTTTTCTCCTTATAAACTACTGTCTCCAATGCTCAAGCTAATTTTAAACCTCCGCTTATCCTGGAATTCAAGATTATTATTACTGATCTTGATGGGTTTTCAGCAGCGGATTTATATAATGGGCTGCAATATTATTCTTTCATGATTTAAACAGAAGCTCAGCACCTCCTGATAATAGATTTCTGAATGGTTTCTACAGGCAACAGCAACATCTCTCTTCTTTTGCTCTTAGGAAGTCCTAGCTTATACTCCTTCTCCTTCCATCTTCTATTTTTTTCTAGACTGCTATTTCAAATAGATTTGTGCTCATTTCAGTTTGAACTCAGTTCTAGATTCTAGCTTAAGCCTGATTTCATGCATCATTTTTGAAAGACATCATTACTCAGCTGTGTACTGCTTTGTACACAGACATAATCAGCAATAAAGCAAACCTTGTCTGTGATGCAATGCACACACACACACAAACTTAAATTTGACACATTTGCATGTTTGCAGTGCATAGCTAGGGTTTACTGTGTAGGCTTCTCAAAGACTTCAGCCAATCCAGTGTTTCTAAAGCCCTTCGAAATGGTGATATTTAGTATTTGTACTGCCTACTGCTTTTGGTATACTAAAGGTTTTAGAAATGAAGACCTAAAACTCTTTCATGGAGAACTTACTGCATATGAACCACTTGTAGGAATATCTCATTTGGAAATGATGCTGTTGAAATAACACAGAGCAAGAGCAAAATACAGCTCACCTTGATAACATGCTTACAAAAACAAAGGCTTGACATAACCTATAATAATGCAAGTGTCCATGTCATCCAAAACTGACAGCTGCAGTTTTGAACACATAAACTAAGATCTCAATGGGAAGTCTCTTTTTCATCATAATAGCCGGGGGCAATATATGAAGTTCTTGCAAAACATCCTCTACAAATTCTGCCAGCTGAGAAGTTTGTAATGAAGAAGGCAACTCAGAATGTGGAAGGGAGGATCAGCCTGCAAACTATAAAGGTAGTAATATAGAGGAAGATGCGGCGCTGACTCCAAATTGGGCTCTCTCATCTCAGATGGTGACATTTCTGTTGTCGGATATGAAGCAGTGTGAAATTTCATAGCATTTTCCCATTGCATTAAGCATTTTTGAATGTTTCTGTGTGTTAGTGAGAGAGCTGGAGAAGCTCTGAGTCTGTCTGGGGGAAGAATCTATTCAAGTCTGGGATACCTAGCACAAGATGTCTCGTAGGTATTCTGGTAATAGAGTGCATAGTAACGTACATGGAAAATCAGATCAACTTCTCTAACACTCTGGTGTCTTCAGACCTGAAAGAACTGATAGGGTCAGAAACTGAAAATGCATCCAGCACTCAAGAAAGAGAGGTGAGAAATGAAGCTAAGCAATTTGTCATAACTCATTATCCAGCTTGCCTTATTCCCAAGGCAAATATCTGAAAGGAAAGAAAAAAAAAGAAAGAAATATGTAATATTCAGTCCTAAAACTGGGAATAAGTATTTATAGGTGTATTGGAACAAGTAAATAATGTGTGTAACCCACCCTGTAACCCTGTAACGACTCAGGTGCGACACCAAGTCTATTTCTTAACTGACGCATTACCAGGCTGCTGCCACTGCAGAGGGACCATCTTAGGTTTATGAAACTCAGAGCTGACCAGCCACACGCTGCCAATCACAGGACTTTGTGACAGAAAATTGAAGATTGCCAATAACACAATCAAGAGTCTTTTTGGCTGAAGAGCTTTGCACTCGGCTTCCTGTACTGCTGCAAGGGTTTCTGAACACCACCATTTTCATGTGCTGCGTAATCAACTCCAACAGCTCCAGACAGACAACTGAAATAAAAGGAGTATTTGTTCTTTCACTGCCACCACAGGACAAGCAGTCTATGTGGATCTGTGCACTGTAGGACTACACTGATTTTCTGAAAGTAATTACAATAAAGCATGTTACACAAGAAATAACAGCCAGAGCAAGGGACTACTATTAGCAGAAATAACAGAGATGGGAGGAAAAAATGCAAATTATATCATATTACGTGTATCTCCATGGACTCAGAAAAGACATTTTCAGGGTCAAATGAAATAAATCAAATCACAGTTCTGTTTTACTCACTAGCACAAGTACTCAAATAATTATATTACTGTATTAGGTATATTAGTAAAATTTTTTTTACTGTTTCTCTGGAACATAGATAAAATTTCAATTTATCATTTGTGAATATACTTTGGTAAAAGTCATCTTATACACTGATAAAAAAAAAGACCTCCGATCTTAGTGTGGTTAGCTAGCCTTCCCTTCAAACCATGTGATGTTTTTTTCTGGAAATCAATGATAGCCTCAGCATGATGTAACTAACTCAGTTGCCTGAATACCATGTCAGTTTATGGCATCGAAGTAATCGACATGGCAGTGGTAAATATGGCCCAGGATCTACAGATGTGCTTTGGCCACTTAGGAGCTAGAGGCCAAGCAAGGTGAACTAGGGCTTCTCTACTGCAGCAGAGTCTGTGTTTAGGAAGCTGAACCAAGATCCCTTGTACAAATACTGATACTTCACTTTCTCATATTTTTAAGAAAAGTCAGGAGTGCAGGTGATGGCTGAAGGTTGATTCTAGCACCACATAAACCAAGAAAAGGTACAGAGAATCACAACCTGGATCTGTCTAGCAATACACTAGGTGGCAACTCTGCCTCTTCTATCTCTTGGCTGTGTTCTTCAGCTACATCACTTTCTGCCTCCTTAGCCTGACGGAGCAGCAAGCAATGTGAGCACTTTGAACATTTTTGATGGTGTTGTATTCTCAACTCAAAGACTTTCTATTGCATCAGGCACACCTAAAATGTTTTTCATATATGCTCTTTAAAAGATGCGTGGTCCACTGGAAGAGAAACAGGTTAATTAATTAATTGTATTTCCTTCAGGCTTTACCTTGCTGTTAGTCACAGGAATACACTAATTTCCTGAACGCAAATAATCAGAATTACACACAGTATTTCAGATCCGATCCCACATTTACCTTATGCAATGACATTTTCCTGTACCTATCAGAAACATCTCTCTTGTGGTTACATTTGATTTTGTCATATGACAGTGGCTATAATCATACTTCTCAGTCAGTACACTTCTCTTTTTCTTCTTCTGTCATTTCTAAATTATGAGCTTCCAGTTATTACAGAAATACCTGCAATTAATCCTGGCACACATTACTTATCCTTTCATCCTACTTCTATTTTATGATGTATGAAGGCCACTCCGTTCTTCCCTTATTTCATTTGGCTCTTTCTGTGTTGATAACAACTCCCAGATCTGTGCCATCAACAGATATCATTTCTTCTCCTCTGTACTAAGATCTTTAATGAAAATATTGAATCAAAGTGGTCCTCAGCTTCAGTGTCTGTTCCACTTAGCCTGTGCATCTCACGCATGCCTACATCTTTGGAAGCTAGTAAAACAGAATTAAAGTACGTGATATGCTCCTATATACAAAGTGGAGAAAATAATTTTTCTGTGTAGATCTATAGGAACAGCTCCTTTATTCAGTACTATTATCTAATTTTCTCTGCCTCTGTACAAAAACCATGTAAGAAAAGTTTTCTTACTTGTAAGAAAACTTTGACAATTATTTTTGCTTAAAGCTATTATTAACAACGTCTCAGACTTCATCCCACAATGCTTGTGCTCCAGGCACTCAGGTAGAGTCAACACATAACAGAGTGTTTTCCTCATGAAGATGATGAAAGACCCCCCAAGTTTTTCTTATAACACTAATCTTGGCCCATAACTGACTCCTCTTTTATCTCCTTGATCCACACGCTCTTTTTTCCTCAAGAATAGGGAAATTCTGTGAAAGATCACACAAAACTTGTTCATGCTGAGACATTTCCACAGAAATCTACCTTTTTGATTTGTCCCCCAATAAAGAATCACTGGACGGCCTTTCCAGCTCCAGCCAATATCCTTTTCAGTCTAAAATCCTTACCTTGTGTACTTGCTCCCAGAAGACAGCCCACCTCTTTTCCCCGAGATCAGCTCTGACGTTCAGACTGTGTATTGCTTTTAACAGTAAGTTTCCAGTACATTATGCTGTCTCCTGCTGGTGCTGGTATGACTTTTCCTCCCGCTCAGCCTGCAGATCATCTTGGACCTCTTCTTCCAGTGTTTCCCATATAATATAAAATCAGACTTTTTCCTGAAACTTCTATCTACACAACTGTACTGAGTTTGCATGGCAAGGTTTTCATAGGGGGGGACTACAGGGGTGGCTTCTGTGGGAAGCTTCCAGAAGCTTCTCTGTGTCCAACAGAGCCAATGCCAGCTGGCTCCAAGACAGACCCACCGCTGGCCAAGGCCAAGCCCACCAGCAACGGCCGTAGCACCTCTGGGATAACAGAGTTAAGAAGGGGGAAAACCCCTGTGCAACAGCAATTGCAGCAGGAGAGAGGAGTGAGAAAATGTGAGACACCAAGGTCAGTGAAGAAGGAGGGTGAGGAGGTGCTCCAGGTGCCGGAGCAGAGGTTCCCCTGAAGCCTGTGGAGATGACCATGGTGAGGCAGGCTGTCCACCTGCAGCCCATGAAGGTCCATGGTGGAGCAGATCTCCACCTGCAGCCCATGGAGGACCCCACACCAGAGCAGGTGGATGCCCAAAGGAAGCTGTGACCCCGTGGAAGCCCGTGCCGGAGCAGGCTCCTGCCAGGACCTGTGGACCCGTGGAGAGAGGAGCCCACACCGGAGCAGGTTTGCTGGCAGGACTTGTGACCTCATGGCGGACCCATGCTGGAGCAGCCTGTTCCTGAAGGACTGCAGCCTGTGGGAAGGACCCACACTGGAGCAGTTTGTG
>Ga0065711_1004160_pt1 | contig 24770 bp, 13 predicted proteins | sample Hoacrofraction12_FD_59098 | JGI IMG/M metagenome (GOLD analysis project Ga0065711, IMG submission 59098) | Hoatzin crop microbial communities from Cojedes, Venezuela - Epithelial fraction 12 v2 (version 2) | ecosystem: Host-associated > Birds > Digestive system > Esophagus > Crop | place...
AGCCTCTCCTCGTAGGAGAGATGCTCCAGTCCCCTCACCATCCTCGTAGCCCTCCGCTGGACTCTCTCCAGTAGCTCTTCATCTTTCTTGAAGTGGGGAGCCCAGAACTGGACAGAGTACTCCATATGAAGCCTCACTAGGGCAGAGTGGAGGGGAAGGAGAACTTCCCTCAATCTGCTGGCCACACTTCTCTTAATGCACCCCAGTTACGTTTGCATAGAAGTTGTTCCCCTAAGCACACATTAAGAAAGATTTTAAAGGGGCATTTGAAGTTATATTAAGAATATAATTTCTGATAACCAAGCCATAAAAAACGTTAGATTTGTCCTGGATTGGGCTAAAAGCAGATAGGTAATAATCCCTCCAGCTGTAAAACCAAATAGACTCCAGCCACGTAATCTGGTCACAAATTCACACCTGGTGGGCACCTGGGTGGTCGTTGCATGGATAATACTGTCAGACAGCACTCAGGAATGCAAGAAGTCGTTATTTATTGACTTACCTATGCAAGTGAACCTCTCTACACTAACTTTTTAGCTATATTTGAATATTATGAGATAGGTAAGTGTTACTGAATTTTTGTTGTTATATTTGCTGACCAGGTTGGTCCCTTTTGATCTTGTTACATCTCTAACTTGGACAGCTACTTGTTACAGTTTTACTCCAAGCACTTAGTTTTCTCTTATTTCCAAAATTCCTGAAAATTCTGATGTTTAAAACCACTACAATTCAGAAGTCTACTGTTGTGTCTGTAAAAACTGAGATAAACTTCAACCCTGATAGGCTGGCCTACATTTCTTTATATTTTCAAAGGTGGGTATTTGCAAAGAAAAGGTCCAGAAATGTATCTTATTAAAACCTGACACTAACTATAATACTTTTTAGACCTTTGAATGAAGATGAAAGATTTTGATAGCTGTACATTTTTTATTTATGTTATGAGAAGCAACTACTCTAATCACATCTCACAGCCTCCGTAACAAAAAAGCTGATGAACTGTAGAGTGGTCAAAGGACAAATGTGACTGACTTTGACCAGTGAGTCAGCTCTTTTCTTGATGTAGACTGTCAGTGTGGAAAGAACAGAGATACTTAGCAACCACAATCCTTAGGCGTAACCTTCAGAGTCACAAAGCAACATTGGCTCTCATTCCCTGAAGCCCACGTATTGCTGGTTTTAGAAGAAATTGTAGGTGACTGGTGGTCTCAGAAAAACCCACTTCACTTTTGAGGGCTTTTGTTATATATTGTTCAAAGAAATGCTTGGATCTTTTTCTATTAGTCTAATGCAGCACCACAATTAGAAACACTGCTTAGTGACATGGTATTGATGTTTAGCTGACATCAAGTAACTCTATCCCTTGCCTGAAAGTGCACATTGAGAAGGACAATAAACAGGCATGAGACTAAGTGCCTTCCTCCAAGTAATGATTTAACAGTTACACAGTGTTTAACACAACATACTTTTACAAAACAGAAATGGATGCAAAGGAGATCAGACAGTAGTACTTGAATCTGCCTGTTTGTCCGTTATAAGAAGATGAACTGCAGTAATCACATGCACATAGATTATATATTTGGTAATCGTACCGTGACTGTAATGCTGCTAATGACCAGCGAACTGAGGGTCAATATGGAAAGAATGACAGTTTTAGGGCAGAGCTGACTGCACCACTCTACACAAATGCATGTTCTTTGGTTCCTATCTTTAAGGACTTGCATGCATGATGCAGTTTTTCACAGAGCTGCAGCAAAATTTGGGTTAGGCTGTCATGCAGATTAGATTTGCAGTGTTTTGTGCAGTTGCCACAGCTGAGCTGGAATATATATCCCCATGCACATACCAGCTGCTGGCTAGGAAGCACACAAAAAATAAAGCATACGCTTGAGGTTGAAGTTTTAAAATGGGTAGATGCACTTACAGTAATTTTCAACTTCACTGAAAGCACTGTGGTTAATACCTCTTCACCTCCACACCTGAGAGGCAGAGATTTCCTTGAACTCCCATCACATAGCCTCCCTACCATATAATCGGTATTCAGGGCGATTCTTGTCTCTAAGATTCAGTTCCTCTACCCTTACCTTGCCTTTAGTGTTACAGGCATTAAAAAGGAAAAAAAAAGACAGAAGTGCTTAACAGTCTGCAGATATTTAGGACCAGGCTTAGCTGCTCACGTGCAAATGTGCATTTATCTGAGATATCCCAGCATTTACCTGAGAATTTGGACTCTAGCAGCTATGCCAGAAGGATCTGGGTTTCCCATAGGTTCTGTGTAATTTCTGTCAGCCCCATGTCGATGTTCAGCGTACCTAGTACACCTCAGATGGGACTGGATGCCTATGAGTGAGCAGCTGAACCATGCCTATGGTGTCCACAGGGTGTGGTGTCTCGGCTACCACTGTACTCGAAGGAGGTTTATGGTGAGATTTATGCCTCAAAGCAGGTTTATACAGCCATTTTAGATACCATGAGGGATGTCGTCTAATTCCATTTGCTGCCCCAGGAGGGTACACGTCTCCAAAAAGTTCTGTGTCATATCTGTCAGCCCTGTGAGGATGTCACAAATTCATGAGGACCTCTGAAATGGCCACAAGTGCCTTTCTTTAGGCAACTGAATTTCACCTAGGAGCTGCTAGGTTAAACCACGATACATGTCTATTTCAAAGTAAGCCAAATAGCTCTTTAGTTTCTATAGACTGCATCAGTACACCTAGGGACAGGAGTGAGTCATCTGAAAAGAAGTGTCTCATGTCATTTGAGACACCCTTGGCATGCACACAGGGCTGGCAGAAGTGACATAGGACCCGTGGGAGACCCGAGCACCCCTGGAACAGCAGCTGGTTCTTCCAAACCAGAGACAGTTCAAATGGCACTGGACATTGACATTTAGACTAGGCTGAATTGAGTTCCTAGCTTAGGTGGAGGTACCTACACATAGACACTGACATATAGAAGATCTAATCTCAAACTAAATCCTACCCTACAAGCAAAATTTAGCTGCCTGAAGGTGAGACTGCTGTCACTTGAGGTAATCTGGGTTTTCTGCTTAGTCTCCAGCTGCCAGTCCAGTCTGGGCTTCCCATAAACTGCGTGTCATACCTATCATCCCTGTAAGCTTTCTTAGATACCTCAGGGCATCTCAGGTGACTCTTGGTGCCTGTAAGGGGTGACTGAATGGTGTTGAACCCCTGGTGTTGAACCTTTTTCTACTTCAGTCTGTAAAAATAACCAACTTTTTCTTTAATGTCACACTTGTCCTTTTCAAGTCCCTGACCATCACTATACACCAGCAACAAGCTGAAATTAAATTTTACAGGTAAGTTTTACAAATATTTTCACCTTTTAGGTCCTAGTCTTAGTGATCTACATCTGGACCACTATGATGCACATAGGATGGGAAAAACACAAAACGAAATATCCCCCAAACCCTTTACAAGATCAGTGAACCTTCACAGAAAAATAATAATTCTTTATTCCTCAAATTGCTAACTTGCTCAGCAGAGAGAAATGGAGAAATCTCTTCGTTCTGTGATTTTGACATGCAATCTTGATATAGGAGAAGGCTTTTAAGGAAATGAACCAGGGTATCCTTTTCCTCTTTCCACTGAAGATCTCAGGCAAAATATTCTGCTTCTCTATGCAAAAATCTCTTCTTCCATGCACTGAGATCCAGGCATAAGCATTTATTCTTACCAGCTAATTCCATGCAAGTAATCACTCTGCAGAGATATCTTAAAAATATTCCTTATTTGGTATCAAAAAGAAGCACATGATAAAGATGGAGACATTTAAGCTGGTGTATTAAGGACATGTCAAGTATTTTAGAGGTTCATAACTTAACCATAAAAATTTGCTCCAGGATGAAACTTGGCATGGAAGGCTGCCATATTTGTAAGTAGGTAGTTTAATTTTAGGTTACGTTACTAATACACTAATGCAATGTGAGCTGTTATATTTATTAACCTGCATTGTATTTTTTCTTAGAAAAGGACAAAAACATTTTTTTCCTGAAAAGGTGGAAAGGGATAGATGAAGCTAGAATTTACTTTCCCGTCTGTCAGTCTAAAAGAGAAAAAAGGAGCTAAAGATTTATTTATTTCATATAGAAATAAAGGAAAAGCCAGCAAGTGTTTGTTTTTCAGTCTGTTTCTGGGACATTGTAACTGCATAATGACCTTTTTTACTTTGTATTATTGATAAATTTAGAGCTCTGTGGGCAGAATTATTTGCATAAAAACCTCAAACCTTATTTTCAAATGATGTGGGATATCAGGTTCTACTATTAATTTTTGCAAGATTTTTTATCTTTGGAAAAATAAAATATATTTTTGAGAAGATACTAGAACAAGTATGAGAGTGTAGAAGCTTATAACGATAACAAAGTGGTCTTTAAATCCTTAAAAATCTCAGTTTTGGATGACTTACTGCACAATACTGGAATACAACATCTACAGCAGCTTTCCAAGGAAGGAAAAGAGAATACAGAAAAAGATTCTTCTGGGACTTGTGTAGCGTTCTCCGAATATTCAATCCCCTTCCAAAACGCAGGCCAACTGCATCTCCTAAAGATTTGTCTGGTGTGGAAACCTTGCCAGAGTGTAATTTTGGTGAAATTTCTGTCACTGCTCCCTGTCATGAATATTTATTTACTTCCCAATGGAAATCATTGCTCATCTGAAAGGGAGTTAACAGTTCTTAATAGCCCTTTCTGATTTGATTGATGTTTTTGTCACTTCCTCCAGTAAATAGGATTCTATTAGCATACCAAATATGCTATATGTCCTTTTGCTTCTGCAGGCACTTAGCTGACCACTTACTTAAGATTCAAATAACCCACCTAGGGTTTTTCTGTCAGTTGAGGGTCTGTTTTTCCGCGCTAACTGGTGAAGGTCTTTTTATGGTGCACTTGGCTGCCGTATCTGACCTTACACAGCAAAGACATCGCGTCTGTTCAGATGGGCTGTTTGGAAGGATTCTGTAAAACCGGCAGAAATTTGTCCATACCCTATACTACAGACTTGTGAGGAGAGTATTAGCAGATGAACAATTTTCAGGGATGTATAATCATATATTTATATTTCAATTGTCTAAACATATAACAGGATGATCTTTCATAGGCAGAACAGGGGCTGGGATATAGGTTTTTCGTGGAAATACACCCTGAAGTCATATATCATTTATATGCCACATGCTAACTTTGAAAACGAACTGTTCAGAGCCAGCAATGTAGCATTGCTGCTAACAAATAAATTCTTTCCATTACAATCTACTGTTTTCAGGGCCACAGGATCCCGGTTCCAAAACAAATGCCTCGATGTTTCTCAAGTGTTTTTAATACTGCAAATAATATAAATTTTATGTATCACAGTTAGCATAATGGAATTGACATTTGGGTCTTTTCCCTGTAAAATACTCGTTTGTGTGCGGTCCAAACGAGTGAATTGCTGCTTATGTGTTAAGCAGAGGGATCTTCTGGATTCTCTGGACAAACCAAAATGAAACACTTTCCTTTTTTATTAGTGTCAGTAGTTTGAAGAGGAGGGAGGATTTACATCAACAAGTGGTTTAAAGTGCAGTTGCCTCCTAGTTCGTGTAAATATTACTACTAAGCCATAAATCTGCATTCTAGTGAAGATAAAAGAACAGAGGAAAATGATTTATGGAAACATAAAATAGGATATATGATTGTTGGAGACACTAATTTTTGGATTGTCCTTATTACTTAGTAATTTTCTGTCTCAGAAGTTCACTTCTTGATTGCGAGCAGAGGCCTGGTTCTTCCCTGTGAGGAACATACAGGGCAAGATGCAGAAAAAAAAATATCAATTGCCTTTTGAAGAGCTGTAGTGGAATGTAGAATGTAGGTATTTAAATCTAAGAAAAGGAGGCACAAGTACACTACCAGTACTTGAAAGTCCATGTGTACCAAATCACATACCAGTAATGTCATCTAAGCACCCTTGCTTCATAAGGGCCAAAGGTGCTACCACCTTGCCTGAACTGAGAGCCTGATTCATAACTGAGAATTTTATAGCTAAAATTCCCATGTATGTCTTCAGAAAATCCATCACAGTGTAAAACACTTCTTTGAGCCAGTCTTGATCTTAATAGCTAGGAAAATATAACGGGATACTTTAAGAGTAATGGAAATCCAACTTCACTGCAGCACAGCTAGTGTAAGGAGAAAAAACACTGTGTGTAGTTCCATTTGTTCCTGGAAATGGCAGAAGTGTTTATAATTTTGATCAGGTAATTTTAAGATGCTGTGATTTGTTTAGTATTGCAATGGAAGCAAGAACAACATGAGTTTCATGTAAAAATGATAAATTAACGTCAGTCCTGAAGATGGTATGCATGCTACTGAGATAAACATGCTGTTGCTCCTCAGTACACCACATCAACTACCTCTTTCTAAGATAATTTCTAGTGAAGGGGTGTAGTCTAAGTAGCCCATGGCACTTGGCCTTGGAGCAAAGCGTTGGTTCCTGGCCCAATATTATGTAGAGGGATGGACATTGTTTCATTCCTCACTTTAGAGCCAATGTTTGGATCGAACCCTGTTTGATTTACTATTCTAGATTAGGAATGGGTTTACTGTGGCAAAAGGGGAGACATAGCCCTTGGTAACTAGTACTGCCCAATTTCATGCTTCTCCTACTTATAATTGCATATAGCACTGTGCGTGGTCTTGATCAATTAAGCAGGTAAATTTTCATAAAATAAACCCTCCTCAGATAGGAAAAGCCCTTCAATTTTGTCTTTTATTAAGTCTGCATTTGTTTAAGACACATAAGGGCATTACATTTACTATTAAAAGGTACTTATTCTGTTAGGTTGGAGATAAACAGGATTACCAAATGGCCTAAGTTGACCTTGGGCAACTGGGTACTGCCAGCATCAATGGCTACAGGCAATTTTCATGACTTCCTAAACTCATATTGATTTGAAACACTGTGTTTGCTAAATCAAGCTTTTAACTAGGTTATAGANTGATACCTTTTGTTCCAATTGTGAAAATTAAAAGATGTGCATTTATCATAGCCTTCTAGCAGAAGAAGAAACAATCTTTGGTAGTTTACAGCCATACCAAATTTTAGTGCAGAATGATTTTAGTTGGCTGATATAAAACCAGAACACACCAAACAGTGCCTCACTGTACCAAGGCTACAGCAGCACTGTGATATTTTCTGCATTTTAGCTGTTTTCCAGTGGAAAAACTAGCAAGCAGTACTTAGGCTAAAATATAATCCTATCATTTTTACATAAAATATTGATAAGGAATAAACACTTAGTATCCCTGGTGTGAATTCACTGGACGTCATGAAACCCTAATATATGGATTAAGAAAAGTTAACATAATCCTTTTATGGGAACTAAAATCAATTACATGTCAGCTTTGTAGTATTATAAATGAATTTAGTCAGCATAGAATTTTTCCAGCAGTGCTTGTTGCAGATTGAAATTGACTAACCAGATGTTAAATATTAAATAGAACTAATCAAAGTATGGTTCAAGAGATTTTAAAAACAATGATCAAAGAGAGCTATTTATTTCCTGATTCATGTTTCTATTGAAACACTGCTCCTATGATGTTATATCCACCTGAATTTGGTTTGCTGCAAGCTCTTAATTTTTTTCAGTTTAACATGAATGAGAAATATAGTTCAATAAATGTCTGTTAATGCAGTACCTTAGACAGAAAGGCACAAAGCTTATGGAATTACAAGCAAAATTTGCAGGAACAAAGTGTGTGTTAGGAACAAAATGAACCTTGGGTCTGATCTGAAGATGACCAAAAGTAGAGATATTCTTTCTATTGACTACACAAGGTTTATCTTAGGTCCATTGTGCAAAAAGTAGTTTTTGTATGATGTACATGACAAATTTCATGCGTAAGTTAAGCAATATAGTAATAACAGTAAGGATAGCCTCTGACTCCGATGTGCAGGCAGGAGGGGCCCAGTCATTGCCGAAGAAAATGATCAGTTTTGATTAATTGCAGAGTTGTTTTAACATAGAATTTGTGAGTTTGGGCTCCTAAATCCACAAGACATCACACAATTAGCCATTTTTTTCAGCGGTGCTCAGCACTTCCCAGTCTCACTGAAGTCAAAAGAAGCGCAGGTGAGGGGCTGTCTCCTACCCCCCCCCCAACCTCGCAAGGACGGAGCAGCTCTCCATGCAGTCAAAGAGCAGCATTTAAAATGGATCAAAGGGAATGTTCTTTTACACAATGCATAATTAATGTGTGAAACTCATTATCATAAGAGCTGATGGGGGCCAAGAGCCTGGTATTCGCTGCAAGAATATAACTTAAAAGCGTAGTTGCACAAAATGACTGTGTGCACTGTTGTGTTTGAAAAAATAATTTTAGAGTGTCTGTCCCTATCCATTTTTTTTTATAGCTTAAAGTACAAGTCATTAGAGATGGCAGAAAAATTTGCTTTCCAGATGAATTTTTCTAACTGTCTGTTGGTGAGTTTATGTCTTGATTTAACCAACAGTAGATGCTATCAAAGGCAGATGACTCAAACAGGTGGAATATTGTGCTGATTGCATGTGACTTCTCCTGCGCTGTAATGATGGGCTGCTCCCTGGTTTCCTCACAGAGTCACAAATGCCACAACAGGAAAAATCGCAGCAAATATCAAGCAATTATCTGTCATTTTTTGTTCTTGGTGCCTCTTTCCCTTTTGAAACGCAGCAGTGAGTTAGGAACGTGTCACAGAGCATAGTCCTCCAGGTCCATAACCAAAGGTGCTTTGTATTGCTAAGAGGAGGAAAATGACTCATGGATCCCTAAAGTTTCTCTCTTCCTTCTTTTGTATTACGGAGAGCCAGCTGGGCACCCGGTTTGAGGAGACTGCAGCAGACCCGATAGCTCCATCAGCGGCTGAGGCACAGACGCAGATCCCAGGCCAGAGCAAGGACTCAAGCCCTTGGATGTGGAGGGCAGGAGGACCCACGTTCAGCTGGATCTTTGTGGTGGGGCAGCAGTGTAGCAAGTGTGCCAAGATGCACCTCTGGGCTTCCAGTTGGTAAGGCTCGATTTGGTTAAAAGATATAACAGTAAACTGAAAAAAATAGTTCTGTCCTTAGAGCACATTCGGTGGCCCTGCTTAAAGTAAAAGAGAATAAATCTCTCTCTCCATATTGTGTCTTTCTGGGCGATTCTTGTGTATCCCCATCCTGGCTTTCCAGGGTGACAAGATTCATTCCCTCACAAAGCTACGCAAACTCCACGCAACCCCTCTGGTCACAGTAAAAATCTCCTGCTTGCTGTCAGCCCTAAGTCTCAGCTGCGGCTTCCCCCACCCTCCTTGCTGCAACCTGGCCCTTTGCTGCTTCAGGAGCCTCCCAGCCCACGCTGCGTCTTCTCATCTTCATCTCCTTTATTTCCCAGGAAATAAACCTCATGTTCAGAAAAGGTGCAGCCCTTTCTTTCTAGAACTTTCACCTCTGCCAGAGTGGAGACACCAGAACAAAATGAACAAGCAGCCTTCCTTTCTGCTGCTTAGGCACACCTTTTGTAACAGAAAAAAAGAAAAAAGAAAAAAATTATACACACACATATTTAATCTTTGTATATATATGCACATATACATACACACACACACACGTAAATAATGTATGCACATACATATATATCGATAAACACACAAAAAAGTACGCAGAGACAAAGTAAATCTAACACTATACCACTTTGAACAACGACACATTTTTCATCCAACACTAGGGGTTATGGTGGTAACGAAAAACCACAAATGATGGCCAATGGTCCTTACAGAAATGGGAAAATATGTGGAAGATATATGGAGTCATGTACAGTTTTCACAAATAAAAATTTCTCTCTAATCTTGTTCCGACAAAATTCCAAAGTCCTTTGCTGAATGACTGCTTCTTCTCCAAAAAACAAGCTATAACCAGGCAGAAGCATAGAAAATTACAGGTTGGTGATTCAGCTCCGCCAAAGTTATGAGCAGCTGAAAACAGTGCTGTACTTATGGAAAACGCTAAGCATCTTTAATTCTAGGTGGCATTACTTTTGCCACCAGTGCAGCAATTCTCTAGCTGCCTTTGCACTGAAAAGCATTTATGATTTTCAGTCTTCATTATTAGCCAGCAAGTAATTTATCTTCTGAGTAAAGGATCATTTTAGATCAAGTCTTATGGTTAAGCAGATTAAATAAGCTTTTTTTTTACATTATTCTCTCTTTTAGAGTTGGAAAATAATATTAAGTAATGGATTTTTTTTCAATTATTGTGGTAAACTTACTTGGTCAAAACTAGGTACTCCTTGGGAGGTAAAAAACAAACTAACCACTATTCCTAAAAGCTAGGAAATCGTTTACTTTTATTACCACTGCACAAAAAGGCCCCAAAGCCTCAGAGCTATGATTCTCCAAATCACTGCTTTCTAAGCTTGACTGATTGATTTAAAAGCTTGCAAGAGATTTATAATGATTCACTGTGTAAGCCACTGATTTTATATTTGTCAGAAGACTGCTTTTAAATGACAGAAAACTTTAGACCTAACATTGGACTCAGCAGGTGATCCACTGTTTGCTCAGAATTAAAATGGCAGCATTTCGCTGGCACAAGTGTTTGAAGTGGAGTTTTGAAGCACACGCACAACGCATTTTATCTAAGATTATCGCATAAAGCATTGAAATCTATGCCAAAATTTTCAAAGCTCCCCCTCTCTGTGTTTAATGTTGCAGGTATACAAATAGCTGGATGATCAGTATTTTTCCACAGGTATGCTCAAAGATAATTTTAAGCACCTGTCTTTTGAGATTCTGTACAGATGGCCAGAATTTGGAACAAGATTAATTACTCCAGTAATTTTGTGTTGGTCTAGGAACAGAATTAGTTTCACAGGCTGGTTGGCTGTGGGGTAAAGAAACAAAAGGAGGCACTGCTGTGTGATGGGTGTAGCAAACCATGTACATATACCCTAGTAATGATAAGTTAGTTGTAACAGAAAAGAGAGTAGAGGAGGAAGGAATGAGGGAAGAGAGAAGTCCTGTAAAGCCATCTCAGGCAATTTTTAAAAAATATTTTTCAAGTGTTATCCTAGAGTGCAAAAGCATGCTAAAAGCTTTAAACTGGTTTGCAAAATGAATGAAAAGAAGTAGAAAAGCCACATACACAAGGGATTAAAAAGTGAATTTTCTTTTAAATTCATCTGGCTGTGGAAAATGACCTGTGACCACAGGGAGGTACAAAGCAAGCTCTCTGGAACACATTTCAGCACCTTCCCTGGTTTTTGCCACCTGCATGATGTGTACTTGGGAGATACCTGGACGAGTGCATTGTTTTGCAAGTGTGTGGACAAGAAGTCTCAGGAGGCTTCGGATGGAGGTCATTGCTCCATCTCTTTAAGACTGAATCGAGGACACAGCGACTGAGCTCAACTGTTCCATAGGGTGAGAGCAGTTAGACAACACAGCAACTTTGCTGAGGTCACTACAGCTTCTAGCCACAAGGAATAGTGAACTTGCTGGGGATATTTTGTAAGAAGATTTCTCCTGTGTGCTAGGGCTTTAAAGGGGAAGCTATAGTGCTATGTAGCTTGCATTTGGGGAGGTTCAGGTCCCATCTTCATCAGAATGGCAAGAAAGTATTTGTCATCAATACTCCAACTGGAGTTGCCAGCAGTAACCTCTACTGACTGACCACCTTCCACTTCTGTATCGGTGAAAGTGGATATTGGTATCACTGCCAGTCTGGCATGAAAAGACACCTCGAACCACACCAATACAATAAATCTGGTGCCAAACATCCCAAAAGTTTTCCATATGATTTCTACAGGATATTCTGCCTACTCTTCCCCTCCACTCTGCAGGCAGAGAGCTTGCGCCTGAGGTCCCAGTGCCTGCAGTTCTGGGTCAAGTGAGCTGCTTAGGGACTTCATCACAGGCGTTTGCTCGATATTTCTTTATCCAAGATACCTATAAGCAAGGTAGGGATTGTCTTCCAGATTTAGGGCTGTAAGTGCAGGGTGGAAAGTTAAGCCATACACTAATTTTGAAAGAAGATTTAAATATTTTCAGTAAACATTTTGCCAAAAGTAACATGACTTGTGAGTGATTAGTGGATGAGATCTTTTGCAGACAGTAAGAGTCTGGGGATATGGGCTTCTCAAGATGCACATCTGTATGTGGTGTATGACTTCTTCCACTTAAATGACTGTCTCTGTACAGAAGAACTTTTTTTAGACTTTTCTAAGAACAGAATAAAAAGAGATTCCCTGTAATATTGATCCCATCACAACAGATCACACATGCTTGGGAATGACAATATGGCCGTACAGAAGCATGCTCTACCCAATAGTATGTCCCTTGGTAACTGTGACAAAGAGAGAAACACTGTTTTATTGCTTTACATATCAAAGTGCTGCTTAATTTCTATTTTCCTGACACAAAGATTGAGGAAGAGGGTCTTGGTTTTGGTTTCATTTATCATGTAAACTTACTGCAAGACAGTAAGTCAGGTTGCCTCTCTGTTTGTTAATAGCAGCTACTTGCTGACACGTTTGCTCAGGTAATTTCAGGTCCAGTGCCTTTGTAAACTTTAGAAGATGAAATCAGCACCCTCTGTTAGCTTTTGGCCACGTATAACCACTCACCTTCTACCTTCATGCTAAAAGTGAGGCAGGGCAGGAATAATCTACTGCCAGCTGGTTGAAGTTTGCAAGCAAATAATACAATATTCACATGGTCTATAGCAGGGCAAGAGGTCTCTGTAGTCTAAGTGGTACAGACTGGCACAATATAAACAGCCTTGGAGGGGAAGGGCCTGGTTGTGCTTCCCTGTGCACCACTGAAAATGAGTCTTTAAATCAAAACCTGTGAACAAAGTGGTGACAGCAAGAACCAAAACCCAGGTTCTGTACCAANCCGTAAGCGTGAGGTCCTCAGCTGGATGAGGCCATGCGTAGGCATAGCAGCACTCCTGTGCTACCTGTTTCTAGTATTTAATCCCTCAACAGATGGCAAAATCCTCTCCATAGCCACCTATTTCTTGTTGGCTCTTCTTTATTGAGCGTTTAAAATTTACAGAATTTTTTTCTAGCTGTTCTTTTGTGCAACCCAGCACTTGTAACACCACAGGAAGATCCTGTTCTTAGTACGGCCATTTTGTGACCTGATGTCACTGGTATCTCATTCTGACTTGTGATACCTTCCAGCTTATAACTAACTGATATATGCTTGGTTCTCAGTTTGCCTTATTCTGAGAATCTGGTGTAACTGCACAGACTATTAATCTTCCTAAAAACTGGCTGTAGTATCTTTTTCTTTAGAAGGCAGATTTTAGTTCTTTTGTCCCTCCTTAACCCAGGGAGTAGTATTTCGTATTTAAAACTTGCAAGCTGAAAAATGAAAGCCTAGAATAAAATACTTCTGGAAAATCTGAAGAAAAATTAATATTCTTTTCTAAATTTAAGAGTTTTTTATTTTCTGAAGTGTTGGTGAAATATCTGTTGCCTGTGCCCCTGCACCCCAAAAGTGAGTTGCTGTTAAGACTTGTTAGTTCTGCATCAGATATATTTATTTAGAACAAACCAAGCCACTATGAAAATTATCTATATTAACTCTTTCTTGTAGATGGTTTTTCCTTTTCCTTATTGTTTAATGTTGCATTTCTGATAGAAGACATGTCTAAAACAGCAATACAGGACCTGTCCTCATTTAAATCTATTTTTTAATCTCTTTTTCATTTGGGAAGTATTTGAGACAGGAAGCCAGTCTTCTTATGTGTCTGATGTAAGTCTCCTACAGTCACTTCCCAATCCTCATTGGTTTTTGAACAGTACGGCCGTACAAACAATGCAAAGTATTTTTTTAATTACATTTCAATATTCAGGTCACAAATGATTTGCATTATAGCTGTTAGCATAGGCTAGATTTACAGCAAACACATTAAAATAATTAGCATTATTCTTAAATATGAGTCGGTATAATTGAAAGTGACAGATACTAAGTTGATGAAGGCAATAAAAAAACCTTAATGTAGTTGAGAGTGGCTGAGCAATAAAAAACACACCTTTGCAGAGAGCAAATGTTTCATGCCAGTGAGTCTGCAGAGAGAGTGTGTTCTGGATGTATTCAGCTCGCGTGGCCGCTGCCACTCCTGTGCCTGCCCAGGGCTAAGTCCAGGCTCCCTCTGAGCTGACCCAGCCTTTGTATATTTTCAGATCCTCAGGAAAAATGATGGCACAAAGCTGCTCAAAAGGCTCTGTCCTTGCGGCGTCTTGGATCAATACCTGTTTTCAGTGAGCTTTGAGGCACACCGTGAGCTACAGGGCAGGAGGGGGAATAAAGCTGAGTTGTCAGTTACTTGAGGACAGGGAGACCTGTGATAGATGGCATCTGGTTTATGTGTTTGCTTGCTGGTTTTTCATCAATGTATGTCATCTTCCTTTTAAAGAAGTAGCCAAGAAAGGCAGCCAAAAAGAAGGCTCCTCTTTCCTTTATTTTGCTAGATGCACTGGAATTGTGGGAGTCTTTGTAAAGAACAGGGAGAGCTTGGCTCGTCCCTGGGAGCGAGTCATGGGAAAACTTTCCCGGATGCCGCCCCGGGCAGGCAGGGACAGAGAGTCACCCCAGGGAGGGAGCCTGCGGGGTGCCAGGGATGGCCAGCGCCCACGCAGAGTGGGAAGCCGACACACAGCCAGAGCCCCAAAGGGGGGAAACCCCACCCAGACTTCTCCCAAGGATCTGGGAAGACACAGAGAGCCTGCTGCCATAGTTGGACAAAGTACAAGCCTGAAGGAAATAACGCATCCTGCCAGTGAGAAAGGAAGATAGCAGTTTATCAACCCTTTCATTTCTATTCTTTGTAATTTTCCGTGGTTTTATTTCAAAAAAGCTCATAGAGCCTGGGTTTGGAATTTAAAAGCCCTGTTGTTTTGAGGTGGAAGAAAAGGGCTTACAAAGATTCCCCTGAAAGGCTCTGGCTGACGTGGGGTCCTTTTGCGGGGCTATAGTAGCTAGAAGGGTCAAACATCCTTGATATGATGATTTATCAGCATTTTTTTTCTCATTTTAATGGCAGACTTCTATTTATCTGAAGTAGCTTCACACAGAAGATGCAAGGACAGGATTTTGGGTCCATAAATAGCGTGTCAAACATACGTGTGTTTGCATAAATGTGTAAAAATCTGTTAATGTCACTATCCAGAAGCTGGACTGTCCCATCCTATTGTCCTGTCTACGTTGTCCTTTCTTGCTTCATGGACCTTCTTGCCCAAAGACAGCAGCATATTCCTACTGCCACCTGGAGAGCTGCAGTACAGACCAGGTTTCGAGCTGGTTCATCCAGCAGAAAACATGAGTAGGGATGGGTGACGGTCACATCTTAATCTCAGCGTGAAATAGAAAAAACAGACAGAGTCCAGACTTGCTCTGTGGCTTCTGGTTGTTTTAACTTAAATAACAACACAAAGAGTGTGCCAGTGCTTTTGTTTCTGAACTGGACCACACAAAGTATTTCTTTCTTCTTTCTAGATTTCCATGATTCAAAAAAAATACCCAAAAGCCTCTGTATCAGGCTGGTATAAATATACCAGTGTTGATCTAATGCAACTGAACAGCTCAAGATCCAAACACCTGATAGCAAGGAGAATTACTGTGGGAGTCTTTCGTATCGGTGCAGATGTCAAAGGCCAACACTGTGTGGGGTGAGCCGGGAGCCCGTGCAGCTGTAAGGGAACGGGCCCATGGAGACTTCCCTGGCTTATCTCACCGGTGCAGAGGTATGGGCACTCGGAGCAGATGATGACTGGGAGGTCTGAGAACAGCTTACCCTGTATGAGCAAACACAGAGGAGAAATCACACTTCTGCCGTGTTTTACATACACCTAAAAAGTCTGGAAGAAACTCTGTTAACTGTAGCTAAGCTTCAGCAATAAGGCAGAGTACCTATAGTTTTAAGATCAACCAAAAACATTCATGGAGGAGTGTTGAGACAACCAAGTCATTGTAATTACATGGACAGGTTATGGCGTCCTGCAGCTGCTGGGAAACCCGGTCTGTGGGATGCGAACAGTTAATGAAAAACTTAGACATGAGCTGTGGGTCTATGAAAGACACGGCTTTGAGGTCTGCTTCAATGCACATTTCAGTGGCATAGAAAACTAAAAATTTGTGAATGTTGAGGGTGAAATTTAATCTTAAATTCTGGCTCTTTTTCGCTGCATCATGTCACCATAACCCCTAGGTGGTATTCAAACTTTATAAATCAAATCTTTCTGTTATGTATTCTATTTGTCATGCATTTGATGTGTAGTGCAATTTTCAGAGATTAAAATGATATATCCCTAATTCTTGGATGCTCTTTGATCATGTTTATTCCTTTACTCCTTTAAACATTGCTGAATAATTGTATATGCATTCACTGGCTGACAAGTACATTCCCTGTTTGATGAGCTAATTATGGAGAAACACTAGTCTCTTCATAGTTAAGTTTGTAACTAGCTTTGAGCTGTAAGGCCAGTTTTGATCTCTCTTCTAACTATAGTAGAATAGATCCATGCAACAGAAACCTAAGATGTATGGTACAGCTGGAGAAAATTTTGTGGAGTTTTGTGGTTAACTGTATGTTGCATGAGGCATAAGTTTATATTTTGCTGTTAGAAAATTCTTTTCTATATTGTTGACCTCTCGAAAATATTGGTTATCTCTGTGCTGGGAAAGTACTCCCAGTTAATTTTGATGCTGCTCGATATGTTTAGCCTGATTCTGAATGAATTTGGGAAAGCCTAAGAAATATATCAATCGTACGGAGGGGAATTTCAGCATTTCACGAGCAATCTTTTCAGGATTTTGTACAAGTTTCTGCCAGAATACAAGGAATAGCAAGCACCCAGACTCCACAGGGTGGGTTATTCTCCTGCATGACCTCCCTGTCTTTGCAGGGAGTTATACCGCACAGCTCTGCGGAACAGAAAAACCAAATAAACCTTCTAGAAATGTGTTCAGAATAGCGGTGTCACAGAAAAACCTTCAATATCCCCTGAAATTCTGAAAGAAAAGTGTTATTAAGGCACAGCTGTGTGAGCAGAGCCAGCCCTGACTATGTACCTGGTAAGAGACGTGCCGCTTGGCTAAATGAGGATGCTGTAGCTGTGTGTAGCAGCTGTTAATCTCTCTGGGGTAAAACCAGCTAATGTTGCTGGCAAAGCTGGATCTCACCGGGGAATAATAACTTCTGATGTGGTATACGGTAACAACTATACTGCCTCTGATCCATCACAAGGGACTCTGCTGGGACAGGAGACACGGCGAGACACAAACCATTTCAGGTGCAGAAACATAGTCCCTGCCCTGATATATATATACACACACATATGTTTATATATATATATATATATATATATGTATACCCCCACACACTCAGGATTCACCTGCTGGTGTCCTACCAGGTTGCAGAGCCCTTGGGGCTCCTCCAAGCTCCTCATAAAGCAGAGCTGCTCAAGGTTGCAGGAACGCTCATTTAAATACCAACAAAACCAGACCTGCTGGGCGCTGAGTAGAAGGCAGAAAAAAACCCGAAACTACACAGAGCAGTTGGTTGGTATGGGAAAAATCCTTCCCATCCCTCACACCTGGCAATCAAGCAATCAGCCTTTCCATCTGCAACACAAGAAAGCCGGCAATTAGATGCGGGGGGAGGCTGAAGCAGGCAACTGTAAGCAGCAAACCTTCTGAGGATAGGGGCTCCAGTCAGGAAACTCACTGAAGGGGAACCAGTAACGGGCCCAATTATGGGTAAAGCTGTTTCTGGGAACTTTCATATCAGCCTGACATTGTAATTCTGCTATTGTATGAAGCTCCACTTCCACTCCAAATCTGTGTTGCTCTGTTACCTTACAGAGAGGGTTGCCTTTATTTAGTGCTAATATGGGTATACTGATGCAATTTGACTATGGATGCAGTTATAGGTACAATTATGGTAAATGTATGTGTTTCTATGCGTATGTGTACAGTGTGTATACATATGCATAGAGTTCTGTATCAGGGCAATCTTTTCACTCTGTACTGAATTAAGCTGTGCTGGTACACGCATGCACATAAGTATGTGTGCGATTGCGTTCACTCTAGGATGGGGGCTATGCTAGAAACTTAGGTTTGTATTTTATGCTGGCCAGAATGTGATTTTACTTTTCACAATATTTCCATTTTGACAGAAGTTGAAGTGTAGAGGCAACGACAACACCAAAGGAAAAAAACCCTGCTTTCACTAGTAGAGCTCCTGTTTAGAGAGCTGGCTTAAGAAGTTTTACTAAGTAAAGCACCCTTTTGTCAGCATAAGCTCTATTTATACTGGAAAGGCTTAGTGGAATAAAACAACAGACTATACATGAGCTGGAAACCTCACCAGGGGTTGCACCATGTCTGTTAGTATAGCTTTTCTGGGCAGAGAAAACCCCAGTGTGGTATTCTTTCATGCCTCTGGACAAGAAGGTTTAATGAAAAGGAGGTATGTATGCGTCTGTTGGTTTGGCACTGAATAAACACCTACCTAATTATCCTTAATATACTTTTCCTCATTCTTTTAACCATTTTTGTGTCAAATTATGGTGTTTATTCCACAGACCTCCTGGCTGCTTTGTACTACCCTGTTTGCAAATGCCGTTGTTCTTTATCTAGGAGATCAAATATAAAAAAAAATTAAATTTCAGTTTTCCAAGTGGCAATGTTGTTCTGACACAATATTCATTAATACAGAGTGTGGTGGTGTGGTAAGAGCTATTAATTCAATTTCTTTCTCATGGTCTTTTTTTCTTTTCCCAGAGAAGCTCAGTCTGTTTCATCTTTTGAAAGTCTAATAAGTATTTTGAACAGGTTAGAACTATAAATCTAGTATTGGTAAATCCTACAGAAAAAAATTGCTTATGAAATATATTGATTACAACTGATAATGATTTTTTCCCTCCTGTCTTCACTGGAGGCGAATAAATAACTGTGGAAGTACAATGGAATTGTCGTGGCTGGAGCTTTTGCTTTAGTACATTATAGAAGCCTGTGAATACCCTTAGCAACAAGCCTTATTTTTCAGCATGATAAAGTTCATTGTCTGCTTCTAAGTTCTTACTGAATTTGATAGTGAATGCGAGTGATTAACAGTTACATGTCCTCAGAATTCCTGATTTGTTTCCTGTGTCAGGGCTGCGAGTCTATTAAGAAGCGATTAGGGAGGATCTCCTTCAAGTCTCCTTCACATCAGGATTCTCCCTTTTTTGGTTCAGTTAACTTCAGGTGGGAGTTGCCTGTGATATTTTCTACATTTCACCTTCTGAGGTTATGGGCACTATTCATATGCCAGATCTCCCTCTGAGATGAATAAGTACGACTTTTATGAATTTTTCTTCACTTGTAGAATTTAATTTACATGAATAATTAGAGATGGATGAGTTAAAACTCCTATTTAAAGAGATAGCATCCTTTTGTTAGCCTATTGTCCAACTTTGGAATCAAATAGTTTTAAAAAGAATCTGGGCTCTTCTCCATAGGGATTTTCCTCTTTGTAGTTTTGCCTTGATCTAAACCAGTCTGTTGTGAAGCAGTTTTGGGGATGAGGTTTGACAAAAAACTGTTATCTAGAGAACCAAAGGGACAGTTTTTCCCTCGGAAATGTTTGCTGGCTTCTTTTGCTGGTGTGGCCAGGATTTGCTCCCAGATTTATGACAATGTTTTTTAATTCAGACATCAAAATAAGTAAATGAAGCACTTAATTTCGTTTAGTTCTTTGTGCCATTTCCTGTGCTGGTGGGGCTTTAATGAGCCCAGCTGCTCTGTGGAGTTGCTGAGGGTGGAAGCTGGCCTGGGAGGGGAAGGAACAGCTTGGCTTTGAAGTGCTGCTGTGGCAGGATCACTAAAGCAAGGTTTCGAAATGGAAATTCCTGTTTCCTTTCCTATCCTACTTCAGTGGGCTTGACTACAGCAGTTAAACTAGGGAGCTGCACTAAGGCTTTCAGATTCAGCTTCGCGAATGTTTGATGCTAAGCTTCAAATGGGAACTATGAGGAAAGAAAGGAAAGAAAAGAAAAAAAACCAAAAAACTGGAGGGAAGAGCGAGATGTTTATCATGGCTCTTCACCCGTGGCTGTCCCAGAGCAGCACCCACCCACACTCTCTGTGCCCATCCCACACTCAGTGCTGTAGCTGGCAATGCTGCCGGTATTTGTCAAGATTTGTTTTTTTAATGACACTGAAAGCAGCCACCAGTCCTAGGCCACAAAAGGAGAGGTGCTGCAGCTTCAGCTGTGTTAGTTAGCAGGAGAGGAAGGCTGCTCCTCATGGTAAATGGTGCCTCATTCACATTCAGAGGGCAGCACAGTGTTTCACAGGTGTTCTAGAGTCAGATGTTAATTCCAATTAAATTCTCTTACAGTAACTCTCCTTATCTCCCGACAGTAATGTGTTTGCTGAAAACCTATGGCCAAAGGTGCTCGCAGTCTCGTACTTGGTGAGTGCAATTTGCTACCCTCTGTATTTGTATCTAAATAAGTGTAAGGAGCATCTCTCCTATGAGGAAAGGCTGAGGGAGCTGGGCTTGTTTAGCCTGAAGAAGAGCAGGCTGAGAGAGGATCTTACAAATGCTTATAAATATCTTAAGGGTGGGTGTCCAGAGGATGGGGCCAGAATCTTTTCAGTGGTGCCCAGAAACAGGACAAGGGGTAGTGGGCACAAACTGAAGCATGGGAAGTACCATCTGAACGTGATGAAGAACTTTGAGGGTGACAGAGCACTGGAAGAGGCTGCCCAGAGGGGCTGTGGAGTCTCCTTCTCTGGAGATATTCAAAACCCAACTGGACGAGGTCCTGTGCAGGCTGTGCTAGGTGAACCTGCTTTAGCAGGGGGTTTGGACTGCATGGTCCCTTCCAGCCCCTGCCATTCTGTGATTCTGTATGTATATGTGTGAACAAAACAAGTCGCATATATGACAGAAGGAGATATCAGATTACTCCCCCCCTCCCTTCAAATTTGGAAATCACCTGCAAGACCCTGGCATCCAGCACTACTCAGCAGACGGCCAAAAATCTGGTCCTCATAAAGACTGCCTTCAACAGGTCTCCTTCTCTACCTATCCCATATGTTCATTTTAGGATGACTTACATTCTGAATGTGCTTTTCCTCCTTATAGTTAGTGAGAAGAACTGGACAGCCACCTCAGGTGAGAAATTTAATTTTTAGATAGCTGAAGTTAGCTAAGATAAATCCCTTTAGCAGTACCAAGCCTGGAGAGGCAAAGCTGAAATGTTGAATCAGCTGTTCTCAGGAAAGTGCCTGCAGAAGGTTGCTTCTTACATCTCAGAACAGAAAAACTATGCCACTGCTATGGAAGAAAACAAGGAAAGTAAAGAAGAGAATGAGATAGTAGTAACAGCATTATGTGTCTGCTGAGAAACCTCAGCAGCATCTTCCCTCTTCTTCCTGAAGACACTCATCTTACTGGGTACCTGTGAAGCAGATGTTAATCAATAACAGCATCTTAATACAGGGAGACTTTTGAAAATTTTAAACTTTGAAATTTAATTTTTTAATGCATTCTAAAATGCTACTATAGCTATAGAGCAGAGTACACTTGTTCTTATAAGGTCATTAACATATCCACTGTACTTGGACTGAGTGCCTTGTTTAAATATTTAGGGCTAAACCAACCATTGGATTTAAGAACAATGGATTTTTTTTTCTTTGAAGAGCAATGTTTCAGGGACAGATGGGTTATTTTGTACCTCTCTGTAAGAAATTTCATGGACAATTTTCCAGAAGCATGCGGGCAGCTAAACTGGCAATGTCCCTGCTGTTTGGAGAGGCCTAGAACTCTGATGGATCTCATCTTCTTTCTTGGACACATTATAGCTTTGATTGCACTTTAGGTTTACAATTTATAACACCGGGAAGGGAAAGGTTCTGTGGCCTGTTGGCCATGGTTGTTTTGGAGCAGACCTCCTTGAACCCAACATCTGCTGTGCACAACTGTAGGCACCTAGCCTTAGTGACCTACGTGGTCCTTTCTAGTGCTGTGCTCCTAAAAACAGATAGCTGCATTACTACTGTTGAACTGTTGCGTCTTTCCTGATATATATTGGTTATGTTTAAACACATGTTAAGCATGGATCACTTTATACGTGTTGCATGAGGCTTCTGTACATGAAAGAGGTCTTAGTTTAAACAGTAGTGTTCAGCAGTGTCTTGAATATTTTGTACCTGCTTGTATTCTGTAGAATTGTGGAGTAACATTGACAGTTCTTGTGTTCTTTCTTACCACTTTTATAGTCAGACAAGCCTGTGGAGTGCTCGGTTCCACAGCCAGGAAGGTTACATAATGTAAGATAATTTGCATCATTTCAAATAAAATGTGCTTCTTGTGTGCTTGACTTTGCAAATCTAGGAAATCTAAAATGCTCTTTTTATCTTAAGCATTTTCACATTAAATTTTTTTCATCAGTAAAGTTGTTTTTCTTTTCTTAAAAAAGGGTAACTGTATTACAGATATCAAACTGATCCCAATGGAATATTTTTTTCTGATCCTTCTAAGGGACTTCTGTCTTCTAATGGAAAGACCTAGAGGCATTCTGAAAGCTCAAAGGAGTGAAAGGAAGCTCTTTTCCTTTGATTTTTACACATCCACAGTATCATAAACTACTCAGCTCATTCTTTATTCATCTAAGTTCGCCCAAGAATCACAGAAGATACCTTAAATATGTTCTTTGACCTGACTTAAAATGCAGGTAATACTCTGAAATATAATATGCTTCACAACACAGTAACTAGGTAGCATCGATTTACATCATTGTTTTTGCTATACACGAGTGTACAAGTCTCTAGCCTTTTTACCCCCTAATTCTTTCATTCTCCAGAAGCAGTGAATCTGTTAATTTCTCATTCTCATGTGATGCACACAGGTTTTGAGAACTTTAACTGAGTTTCTTCCTGACTTTCTTTGCTCCTTGATACTTCAAGGCAAAGGGAAAAAGCAATTTGTCATATATTTTTTTCCTCTCTCAGAACTTCAGACAACAGAGTAAAGAAATTGATAGTTACCTTATAAATGTTTTCATTATTTGGGAAGGGGAAATGACCAAACCAGTCAGTTTCTTCCACCATAGGTTTGATATTTCCTCCCTGGACTTTTGGTGCCTCATCTATCTGTTTCTATAGATAAAAAAACCAATTCAATGCACATGTCAGGATCTCCCTTAATTTTAGTTTTTCTCTTTTTCTTCTAGCAATGTTTCTTATCTCTTCTTTATCTTATTTTATGATGTGTTCACATTCCCCCTTTATAGGATCTTTGATCTTGGTCTTATGGACTTGTTGTCATCGTTAGATTCTCAGCATCTTCTTGAAATCTTCATGTGGCATCTACTAGCCATTTCCACTATTTTCAATCATCCTCATCCTATGGCAGAAAAGGAACAGTTTCTGAAATCAGCTACATGCACACTTCTGTCAGCAAAAATTTATCTCCCTTCTCCATGTCTAAACCTGTTGAATGCCACATTCACAGCTGATGTGTAACTCTTCATTTCCCACTCACATTGTATCTCTTATTGGTCCAGTGAGGTTGTTTACACCTACAACTGTCACCTTTGATCATCTCCACTTTTTCTGGTTATCTCCATAGGTTTAGCTTCTAAGTTGGTTCCATACCCCTAGATGCCTTTGCTGCTTCAATCACTGCTGGACACATCCTCAACTGCAACTTTAGCCCTCTGGCCTTTCTTGACCCTCTTAACTGTTAGTTCGTTACCTGCATATGCTGAAACATCTTTCACTTTCATGTCTAAAACTTATCATAGAATCATATGTTGGAAAAGACCTCTAAGACCATCAAGTCCAACCATCCACCCAACACCACCATGCCTACTAAACCATGTCCTGAAGTGCCACATCTACACATTTTTTGAACACCTCAAGGGGTGGTGACTCCACCACTTCCCTGGGCAGCCTGTTCCAATGCCTGACTACTCTTTCAGTAAGGAAATTTTTCCTAATATCCAATCTAAATCTCCCCTGACGCAACTTGAGGCCATTGCCTCTCATCCTATCACTAGCTGCCTGGGAGAAGAAACCAGTTGCTCCAGCACCTCAGTGCCCTTCGTGTAGTCAGGGGCCCAAAACTCAACACAGTACTCCAGGTGCAGCCTCACCAGTGCCGAGTATAGGGGCATGATCACCTCCTTACACCTGCTGACCACACTATTCCTGATACAAGCCAGCATGCCGTTGGCCACCTGGGCACCTGGCTGGCTTATGTTCAGCCAGCTGTTGACCAACACCCCAAGATCCTTTTCTGCTGGGCAGCTTTCCAGCCACTCCTTCCCAAGCCTGTAGCGGTGTGTGGATTGTTGTGTCCCAGCTGCAGGACCCGGCACTTGGCCTTGTTGAACCTCGTACAGTTGGCCTCGGTCCATCGATCCAGTCTGTCCAGATACCTCTGCAGAACCTTGCTACCCTCCAGCAGATTGACACTCCCACCCAGCTTGGTGTTGCCTGCAGACTTACTGAGGGAGCCCTCAATCCCCTCATCCAGATCATTGATAATGATGTTAAACAAGACTGGACCCAAAACTGAGCCCTGGGGAACACCACTCATGACCAGAAGCCAAGTGGATTTAAATCTATTCACTACCACTCTCTGCGCTCGGCCATTCAGCCAGTTCTTTATCCAGCGAAGAGTACACCCATCCAAACCATGGGCAGCTAGTTTCTCCAGGAGGATGCTGTGGGGAACAGTGTCAAAGGCCTTACTAA
>Ga0065711_1004161_pt1 | contig 24767 bp, 13 predicted proteins | sample Hoacrofraction12_FD_59098 | JGI IMG/M metagenome (GOLD analysis project Ga0065711, IMG submission 59098) | Hoatzin crop microbial communities from Cojedes, Venezuela - Epithelial fraction 12 v2 (version 2) | ecosystem: Host-associated > Birds > Digestive system > Esophagus > Crop | place...
CTCCGGTATACAACTCAGCATCAAAATGTTAGCCTTTTCTTTATTTCTGCAGTAAAAAGTCTGATCTGATCAACTGATGGATCTTGCTGAGGCAGGCATGAGCACAGGACCGGTACTGAAGTCAGCTGACTTGCTCAGGCCCCTGGTAGCTGTTCATCTGCAGTACTTCAAACTGCTGTGGCCAGTGGGTAATAAGTGAATTAATAAGTAAAAGCAAATACTGGAGAGTTTGAAGCAGCATGTCTTAGGGAGGCAGTTCTCCTTTCAAACAAAGCTCCTCTTTCTTTTCTCCTGCAGTCCTCTTGAGATACAAGCGATGATGTGTAGGATCTCGGTTTTCTTCTGCTCTAAGAGAGACCATGCTAGTCAGTGGAGAAATTTTTACATTAGATATAGGAGAAGATCCTTCGGGCTTCTTCTCACTAGCTTCTAGAAGAAAATGTTTTTAGCAGTTAAAGCTATAACATGCTTTCACAGTGAGTGGGATGTTTTTCTATGGGAATTTTTAGTAGGGCATTTTTCATGCAGATAGTAACTCTCAGTTGTTTATGAAACAAATTTGGCCTGTGTAATTTGCCATCTTGCTCTGAAGAGTTCCCTTTTCAGGAAAGGCAGACCATTTAATGATCTTTGATCCACATTACGCTTCGTGTGCAGTCCCTGCAGTTAGAATGGAACTGTTTCTAATTGATTATTAAGACAGATACCCCCAAAATAAAGGCTTATATCCAGAAAGAAAAAGAAAACTTAGTGTCTAGTGATGTATTAGAACTGCTAAAATTGGGATCTGTTGGAACATGGAAGAAAAGAGGATTTTGAGATCTAGCAGAAGCATGCTGGTTTTCAAGACCCAGTTCTGAAGAGCTGAGTGTAGTTGGGTGGTTCTGACTCATCTGTGGCATTTAACAGTGGTTTGAATTTCAGCTGGTATTGCCTGGAAGGGGTATAGAGCATCAGTTTGTGGCCACTGATGGCTCAGGTTATGAATATCTACGTACTGTAGCAACTGAAATGTGCTGGAGGTGGGCTTTGTCTCTGTATGGGATAATTTGCAGGTTCTTTAAAGGGTTAGGTTAGTTCCTCTTTTCTATTTGCAGTTGCTTATTCAGGTATTCTGAAGTTTCCACCCCAAAAAATGGGTTCAGTGCCTCTAAAAAAAATCGAGAAATGAAGGACCTGGACAAATTCTCTCCAGTATTAAATCGCCTTGGCAGAGGTGGAGGGGAGTCCAGCCACTGGTTTTGAAACACTTTTCGGTAGTTTTGCCACGAAATGGAATTGCTAGACTGGCTTCAGGAACATTTGTGGTACAAAGTGGTGATCAATAAGAAAGGAGGATGTAGCAGTTAGTCTTTTACAATGTGGTGCTCCCATTTAAGATACTTGAGAGCCCCGACTTAATCGCTAATGCCTATAATGATACTATGATATACTGTTGTCTTATAGTTTTGTTGGAAGCTATTATGAAGAATGGAAGTACTGCTGGGGGAGGCGCTTACTGCCGAAAACCAGCAAGTAGCAATGATCAAAGTAAGCCCAGTAGCACGAAGGAGAGCAATGCATCTGCTGCAGGTGAAAGTGGAAAAGGCTACACCAAAGACCAGATGGAAGGAGTATTCAGGTATGGCCTTGCTTAAATACATCACTGCTTTTCATTCTGTGTATTATGTACTTATGCTTTCAGCTCTAGCATCTAAAGAAGCAACAGAAAATTCAAGGTTAGCTGAGCGGGGTTACTTCTGCTGAACTGAGACAAAAAGGAAGAGGAGAGTTTTTCTGTGTTTAAACACAGTACGAGATGCTGTCACTTTCTGTGAGAAAGATGATGCCTATCTTTATATAAAGTAACCTTGATGGTTTAAAAAGAAAATACTCAAAATAGTTATTAAGTAGATCTTGTGTTAAATGGAGGAAGTGATGAAAATTCTGTAGTACAACTAGCAGGACAGTATTTCTGTTCTTAAATATTTTTGTACTCATGCTGGCTAAATTTACATTGCATGCTTGCTCCTGAAGTTTATTTTCAAGCTAATCTTGCTGTACAGGCTAGGCTTAGGCCAGTGTTAAAACTACTTTGCTCTGGGCCTACAGGTATCTGAGAAGCACTGAAGCACATAGTTTAGGTTGCATTATAAACTCCGTCTGGCCTTCGTGCAGCATGATAGTATTAAGATGGGGTGACAGCAGGAAAGGAGGATGTGTGAAAAGAAACAAAGATCAATAAAAATGGCCTTCTGAGGCGAATAACTCAAGTCATGTTATCATTACACACTTTTTGGCTGTAAGAGTGAGAAAAACATTGTTTGATATGTGCCCTGGTTTCTACTAAAGAGATAGGGACACAACCACTATAAAATTGCACATTTCAAAACCCACCTGTATTCTCAGATAAGCACTGCCCAGATATTTTCAAGGGAGCTGAAAGAAGGGAAGTCAAGAGGTTCTAGTCTCCTAGTTTGTGTAGAGTGGATGAATAGTTGCTCAAAACAAATTTGTGTGTGAATGTGTTTGTGAAATGTGTGTTGCTGTTGACATTATCTTGGGATCTTTTCCCCAAGTTCAATAATCTGTTCAGCTGTACTACGAGCGAGGAAAAAGCAGCTTTTCTTTGTTGGTACAGCAGCTCTGCATTCAGGCAGGTAGGCAGCAACATCTCTGGCATGGTTATCCTCTTGGTGTTGCTACTTAGTAGAGCTTTTCATTTACCGTCGAGTTTGCTTAATTAATGTTATTGCCCTTCATGATACATCTAAAGTAAAACCTGAATAAGCTTGTGCATTTTGGCCATCTTGAAATATTGGTTGTTAAAATGAATGCAAAATAAGTGTGTGCACACATGTGTGAGACAAAATATCCAGAAAGAACTCCTGTGTAAAACGAGGCTTGGATCAAGTTAAGACAGGTAACGCATTCTCAGAGTGCTGCTACAAGGAAGGCTGTGTTACTGCCAGTGTTCACTCACCCGTGAGGTGCCATTCTGAGCTGCCCTCTGCTCTGGCATCACCCTGCAAGTTCTTCTGTTCGTTCGTTTTGTTTGTTTTACCAGAAAGTAAAGTTGCCTACTTTTTCTTGAGTAAAATGATGTTGTGGAGCCAACTTTTCTCCATGGTATGCTTTCATGGTATTGGGTACTGCTTTGCTGAAGGGATTCACTAGATGCCAGGTAAAATTAATCCAGTTTGTTGGGATCAGAACCAGAGTTGGGGGTATTCATGGAAGTTGCACATTGAGGATAATCTTGATGCAACGCTGCTTCTTAGTACCTCTTTCAACAATCTGCTTTGTGAATATAAAATTTGGGATTTTAAAAAGTACCCAGATTTTTGCAAAGAAGCAATTGTAGTGGCTTGCAGAACAGCCCATGTTTGTTTGTATTTTATGTACCACTTAGAAAATCAGCTGTTAAAACAATATCTTGAGCTTAGCTTGAGTGATGCTACCATCCTTCAGTATAGCAGTTTCTAAACCTTTGGAGGGAGACTGATTTTTCGTTTAGATGTGCAGTAATCAACAGAGCAAGTCCCCAGTTCTAGTTGGAAGTTCTGAAGTTTGTCGTGTTGTCAGTTAGTGACATCAGCACACCACTTATAAAATTTGTGGTTAAGAATTAAAAAACATGTGTGCCTTGCCAAAGAGAACAGCATTAAATGCAAACAGTAGGCTAAAACTTACTGGAAAAATATAACGCTTTCAGTGATGATAGCTGAGGGAAAGTTCATGTTTAAACCACAGTGAGAATGAGCTTACTAGTTGGAAACATGACAGACAGGCTGCATATGTTGTTGCTTCAGTCAGGCCCCAGTCTTTTCCAGTTAAATGAAACGTGCCCCTCTGAGGAGAGTATTCTTCAAAGCAGAGCATGTCACCACCATGTGCTTCTGCCATACCACAGTGGAAGGCTTTTCGGGCCTTTGAGTTGGTTAAAGAAATGCTATGTGAAAAGAGATGTTTTAAAATACTGTTTCATGCCTGATTTTTCTTTTTTTTTCCTATAAGAAGAGACATTTCTAGATAGCAAGGTAGCAAAATCTTCAATTTTTAATAAATTCTGAATCTTACTGTGGATTTAACTCTGTCAAACTAAGTTGTTTTGTATGCTTAGTGTTCCTGGAGTTGTCCAGCTATCTTGAATTTGCTTGTGGCAGTAGATTTAAGAAGACACACTTGGAGCAGTATAACTAATTTAACTGCATTAAGTTTCATCAGGGTTACTCTAGTAATGCGGGTAGGTATGAGTACAAACAAGCACCGCTGTGCTGTTTTTATTTTTTTCAAAGTACACTGGGGACACTGATCTAGCAAGCTACCATAACACATCTGTAGAGCATTGCATGAGGTTGCAAACAAGTTGCTCGACAGGGAGAAGCATAAGATGCAATATCTTTCCACTGATTGCATAAGGGCTGGGTAATGCTCTGTTCTTTGTGGGAACAGTGCTCACTGTGACAGTTTGAAGCTTGAGGTATCCAAAAGCACTTTGTTACTTTTGAATTGAAATGCTTTGAAAATACCATCTGTAGTACATGCATCTTTTTCTTAATGATGCTTATCTTGTCACTGAGGGCTGGATCAAGTTGCCTGAGTGCTTTACGCGACCTGCACATCGGAGATGTTGAGAGGAGACTAGCAGAAATGTGTCAGGACTCAGTACACTTACATCTTTTTAGAGCAAGTGCCCTAGAAGTCTCTAGGCAATTGAAAGCTGTCTGAGCAATGTCAGCTTAAGATAAGTGCATGAGAATTGTGTGCACAACAAAAAAAGGGAGAATTTGCTTTTGGATTATGTGGTCTTTGCTTTAAAGTAATTGCTTCACTGTTTGATGTAGGTTATTGGCGTTTTTTGCTGGGATAAAAAAATGAAACGTTTGTGTAAGAAAGTAAACTTTTCCTTCTAGTTCACTTAAAACAACTGAAGAAAAAGTGCTGATTGGGGTTACAGTTATCAGAGTTCTTAATTGCTTTCAAACAAATTCTGTTCATCATATCTGCCTACTCATACCAAGTGTGCAGACCCTTTGGAATGGGTTTGTGGACCTGCATGAAATTAAAACAAAAGTATCACTTGCCTGCTGTGTATTAATTTTTCCCATTTATTTTTATGCTGTGACATGTGTATTATCTGTTGTCTCCTACATGATTTAGAAAAATACTTTTGGAGAGACAGATAGATCATACACGTTATACAGATTCCTTTTGAATCATGTTAAATTACATATAGTGTCTGATGTCTCTTTTTTAGTAAATAAGCAGTAGCGTATATTTCCTGTTACCTTTTTGACATCTTGAAGATAACTGCCAGCTGCTAAAATTGGATTGCAGTCTTGTGAAAATTGTGGTGGAATACTGCTTTTCCTGCCCTGCTAGTGCCTGCCCCTCGGAAGAGAGCCCAAGAATGACGTTTTCTATTTGGATCTTTGAGCTAGAACCAAAATAAACCAATAGCCGCATGAGTTCTGTAGGAACCTCGCAAGGCAGGATTAAATGTCTTCCAGTAGTGGTTGAGAATAATCAGCAGCTTGATTTGAATTCACAGAGTAAACCGAAAAATTGCCTCTACACATTTCATGGATCAGGCTAGAAGGAATGTAAGTTGGGTGACTTTTCCAGGCCTTCTGCTGAGAATTCTGCAAATTCAGCAAGAAGAGATACATGGTTACTTTTTTAACATGGGGTCAAGAAGATAATTAACTAGAAGTGGAATAATAAGAGCAATCAACATGTGCTAAAATTGAAAGAAAAAAAAGCAAAGAAATCAGGACATGCCTTTAATTAGGCTGCTAGAAGTACTGTGAATTGTTGAAATATCCAGTTGAATGGTTGAGAAAGTCAAGGTGGAAATCAGTCATAGAGCCTGTCATGGAAGAGTGGCACAGAAGATATGGTGGACTTTGTCAGAAAGCTCCTGCCTTTAATCTACACTTTTTATAGCTAAAATAAAAGCTTAAACAAAATCTTGAGAAAAGTATGCTGATGTAAACACAGCCTTGACTATTTCATGTAATACGCACAGGAGGAACAAACTGACCAGATACATCCAAGAGCAAGGTACTAGGGCAAGCACCCTGATGTGTTGTTGAATCTGTCAGTAAAGCAGAGATCTGAAACTTCTGGTGCGTTCATTTCAGGCACTAGGGGTATGCTGGTACCAGCTGGAGTTCCTCGACAACGCTGTGACCTTCTCTTCCCGATCTAGAGCACTTATTGCAGACCAAACTTACGTCATCCAAACTGTGACAGGCACATTCCCAATTCAGCTTCAGGATGCCATTTGCATCAGGCCCACTGGCATCATTGGGAACTTGACATGTGTAAAAATTGGTCTGCATTTTACTGTTTTTCTGCTCAACTCTGGGATCAGAAGTCAATGTAGCTTCCTCTTGCTCAGTTCTTTGTTACTAACATTCACATTGCTGCTCACTGTGCTGCTCATTTCAAATTACCATTGGGAGAAATAATTATGGCTCCCATCGCGTGCTTTTGGAGATTGCAGTCGAAGTATGTGTCTTAGTCGCACTCAAAACTTCGTGATTATGGATCACTGCAGGTATTTGATACAGAAATGCAAGGATGTCCGATAGGTTTTGTTAACCCGAGGAAAGCTGTTGATGCTGACTTAATCTGAATTGTAGATTTGAAAAGTGAAACAAGAAGCACAACAGTAGGATCACATCATTTTGTAGTCACAGGAGAACCAGTGGTGGTAGCCCCAGAGTTTCTGCAGGTGAGAAGCAGATATTTTGCGACCTGAAGGGCTGCTTCTGCATTCAGCCGTCAGAGCATGGAGAGGAGCTCAGCATTGGGCAGAACTGGCTGTTGCTGCAGTTTGGAGCTGGCTGATCAGTTCTACTGCAGGTGGCTTGTCAGCTGCAAGCTGGGATAGCGGAGCTTCACAAGTCATGACGAGGTACCGCTGTCAACAGATTGTGCATGAATGTAGGCCATCACTTGCCCTCATGCTGTTTGAGAATTCTATTCTCTAAAAGTCAGATATTATTTCAGGAACATCCAGCAATGTGCCCTCCTCCTCCTCCTAAAACAGCCAGCAAATCTGTTAACCAGAAGGACAGTGCCAAGCTGCTGGCAGGAGACTAACAATTCAGCAAGGAAAGAGATAATTTGGTAGTAATTCAGATACAGAAGTGATCCAGCCAGGAATGAAAACACAAGAAAAGCATTTCACAAAAAACTAAAGCAACAAACTTCAAGTAAGCCAGAAATAAACAACAAAAAACCCCAATTCAGTACAAAAAGGGCAGTCTATAAGCAAGTTGTATGTAAATTGCAATTTTAAAGAGAAACAGCTGTGTGGAGTTTATATATGCCAGAAAATTAGCAGTAGGGACTACAGCGTCTTAAGTGCAGCAAAACCAACCAAACAACGATTTGAAGTGCAGCTTTCGGAAAGTTGGTTGTTCATGCTGAGAGTGCTGCGGGACAGGGGTTTCTGATGCAGTTGAAAGCCATAAATAACCTCAGTGGTCGATCTTTTCCAAAACCCACTGGTTTTACTCTCAGTTTTTTCCCAGCCCCTGCTGGCCGCTGTTGTGTGGCCTACAAGAGGAGACAAGTGGGAAGGGGATGGTTCCTTCCATCCGTCTGTGCTCCTGTGACACATCACCACAGGACAACCCTCCAGGCAAGGAGTTCTGGCAGAGTGAGGATTGTCAGACATCAGGCTGCTAGAGACAAGGGGTGAGGATTATGTCCCAAAAGGCCTGCTTCTGCTGAGGGACCGGGTTGGCCATGACTTCCAGCAGCTGGAGAGAAATTTCTCATCAGGACAGTGGTAGTTTGGAGGAAGAGGACTGAAGTCTTGGAGAATCTCTGTGCGAAGCCCATGATTCCCGTCCCTTTAAGGTGGAGGAGGGATGCGGTGTGTGCTCCAACAGTGTCTGGGAAGCCTGGGGACGGCACAGCACGTGTGTGACCTGAGGATCTGGTGGGTTGCCCTGGTGATCCTGTACAGTTTGTCCTGCTATAAACTGACTGACCAGGTTGAGTTTGTGATGCATTCAAGTTTTGCCACTCAGGAGTGCACCACAAACACCGATAATTTTGTTTAATTGGAAAGCACCTTTTAATCAGCTTTGCTTGTCCCATCACCCCTAGAACAAAGCTGCTGCGGTACAAATTCGGTGCAAAACTCCTGTGGACTCTGCTGGCAGGGGAAAAGCCAAGCTGTAACGATTGCCCTGAAGTGTGCTCAGTGAGGGACCTCCTGGCAGAGTTCACTAACTGCCTCCCTGTAGGAAACTTTGCGTTAACTGGGTGCTAGCTACTTACAGCCCAGATGCTTTTTGCCTTGAAGTGGCAAAGCAATTGTATAAAACTTGTCTAATGGCAGGGTGTAGCGAGGGCGTCATAGCACAAGGTCGTCGCTGAGAGTTCCAGGCTTAGGTATGGTTTTTAGCCCCCGTGCAGTTGTACTATCATTTAATGTACTTTAGCTGTAAAGCTTGATCTGCCTAATCCGAAGTCCTGCTGAACTCTGCAGAGCTGCTGTATGTGTATGCTTATTCCACGTGATCCACCATGCAGTCGCGCGCAGCCGTGCTCCTCAGGCTACCCGGCAGAGCACTTGCAGCGTACGTTTGCTGCTGACGTCTGGGAGAGCCAGCACTGACTTGGCTGAGATCCGAAGATGGCAGCGGGCTAAACAGCGAGCGGGGGCTGTGCATCTCAGCACTGATCCTGCGCAGCAGAAAGGAGGGCAATGTAAATGATCCGGAGGATCAGTTACAGGTCTGTTGCAGGCAGCGTTGCTGTGAGCGTGCCCATCCTGATGAGAGCACGCAAGGGAGAATAAAAGGCAAGGGTGGCTGTCACAAATCGACAAAGGCTTCTTTGTTTGAGACTGGCCGTTTAGCCTAGGGTAGCAGGTCAGGGTATGGGAGTGATTTGATACAAGATGCTCTTGAAATATTCCATCACAGCTTCGTACAAAATCAGGAATGTTGGGATAGAGATGCTTCTGGATTTGTAGAATTTTTTGTTTAACAAAGCAATCATTTAACAAAGACTTGCTGAGAGAAAGCAGAAATGTCTTAGACCTTGGCTGAACACTTATTTCTTGATAATAGCTCATTTGTGGGCCGGGTTCAGGACAGCTGCTGCGTGGAGGGTGATTACGCTCTTGCCTTTGGAGGGAACGTGCTGTGACACCCACACAGCAGGTTTCTCCCTGTGCCTTCTCATCGAAGCACGTCTGGTAGCGGAAGCTGGTGGGTCACGTGCTGACCTGAACCTCTTCTGATCGATGCCCACCATTCCTGTCTTTCCCATGAGGGCTTCCCACTTCTCCTGCAAGGGTTTCCCACTGGGGAACTTTCACTGGTTGTGAGTGGGGAAAAAACTCTGGGGTGAGTTTTTGAGGGTTAGAAAAACAGGTTGGTGTTTCTTGGGTTGTTCTTTTTTTTTTCCATTTTTCTCCTCTCTGCATCCTAGAGTTGCGAAATAAATGCATATCAGGTCTGCAAAGAAGTAAACTTTCATGGCTTTTTTTTCTTCATGTTTGTTACTTCCATGAGAAATGACCATATGCTGTTTGGGGAAAACAGTTGTTGAGGATGCATAGTGCGTAAAAACACTTCAACTAACATTTGACACTACAGTTTTAATGCTAATAAAACAACAACTTTGCTAAACATTGATGACTCTACCTAATTTTATATCAGCCAAATTTCTGAAGAGTCTGGTCCACAAACAGATAATTCAGATACTGAATTATTGAAGAGAAGAATTTAGATTGGATGCTGAGATAGCAACAGCTTGAAATAAAAGCTTAATTTGATACTGTTACACTTTTGAATAAAGCTATCTGTTCTTGATACAGTTCATAGGTAATCCAGGTCTTGAGGCTAAGGATGAAGGGATCTGTACACTACCAACATTTTTTCTTATTATACAAATTAACAAACAAAAGTTTCCAGTATTCAGAGTATAATTTAATGTATTTTCTTTCCATTCTTTCTTGATGATGGATTCACTGTGTTCTTTTTAGTTAGCTTTATCAGCTTCCTAACTGGAATTTATTAAATGTTACTTCAATATAATGAGCTATATTTATTTCACAGGATGTTCGTGTTGACAGCTGCCTGCATACATGCGATTCAGTGCTCTTGTGAGCATTACACCGAGACTTCCAGAAAAGCTCGTGTTATTTGAACACAGGAGAAGGGATTCCTCAAATGAAACTTGATTTGATCAATCTGTGAACTACAAAGGACCACACACAACGGTGTGGTTTTAATTCCGGTGCTCGCATCCCTTAATTACAGGGTACCCATTCTTTCGTGAAAACGCCAAAGGGTTGTTCACCTGCTTTTTTCCCACTTGGCTGCCCTGTGTATAGTCATTGTAACACTAAACCCATATTTACGTAGATATCTGTGCATTTCAGAGAATGGGGACACAGTTGCAGCCATATGAAGAGACTCACACAAAGCTGTTAAAGTATTTGTGGATGTCATTTCTATTTCTTGCTCAGACCAGCCCTTTTCTTTTGGTATGCACCAAATGTTAATATGTTGCATTTCTGCAATGAAAGTCTGTGATTCAGCCTTCTTTTTCTACATTTCTAATTCTTACTCAAGTAACTGGGTTTGGTTTTATTGGTTTGGTCAGTTCTTCTCGTAACTGTTCTTTCTCTCTTCTGAGTACTGTAAAGCATACACCAAATCATTGCATCATTGCCAGATTTTGCTTTTGCTGTCTGAGTGAGACTGCCTACAGGAAGAATATTTCTAAGTTTTCAGAGTTTTAAAAAATGCTACATTGAACATATGAGATGAGCTGAAGCTGTAATTGCTGGAGCTCTTATTATTTCTTGTGTAAACACTTAGAGAAAGTTTGTCAAGATCTAGGTGCATTCCCAGCAGCAGAGATATTCTAACATGCCTTATTTCCCTGAAAAATGAGTGCTTGAATGGTGTTATGACTTGATTTTTATTTGGAGAAAGAGAGATATTCTTTGTTTTGTTTTGTATCATGCAGACCAAAGTGCGTTTGCTGTTGACAGTCAAAACAGGCCTTCCTGCCCGCTAGCTCTGCAAAGGAAATTTGGAATCTTCGTTTTATGCATTATGAACAGCAATATTGGTATAATTAGGAATGAGGAAATGCTACAACAATTGCAAGGAGAAACTTTTTCTTACAACTGAGGTAGTTCTACAGCAGAAGTAAAATATATGTATGCAGTAAGTAATTTTGAGTACAATAGTTTATTGTGCTCAATAGTGAGTTTATTCCGAAAAATGTCATTCTTTATTTCTAGAGTGGAATTTTTTCTGCATTTTATATTGAAAGCAAGAGATGTAATGTATAGCATCAGCGCAGTGTATTACCTCATTTGCAGCTGTGTTCTAACATACTGCTTTTGCATCTTTTTGTTTACAACATTTTACTTCATTTTGTTTTGCAGTATAAAGAAATGTAAAAATTATTACGAAGTCCTTGGGGTGTCGAAGGATGCAGGTGAAGAAGACCTAAAGAAGGCTTATAGAAAACTTGCTTTGAAATTCCACCCAGACAAAAACCATGCACCTGGAGCAACAGAGGCTTTTAAAAGTAAAATACCATTTTTACTTAAAATTTCTTTTATGATTTAACTTTGTCAGATTAAAATAAATTCGTCTGCATTGGTCACCTGTCTCTCTACAAAATTGTCAGTGAGGTGTTTTGTAGCTAATACTAAGCTGTCATTTTTATCCAAGAAAATATTCCATCTTTGTTATCTTAACACATACCTAGAAGTATAGATAAATAACGTGGACTTCTGCAGTTGAGTTCGGTTTCGGAGGATTGACTAATTTTCAGGTACAGGGAGCGAATACTTGATCTGTGAAACCCAATTGCACTTTTTTACTGCTGTTGACTTAATGTAGTATCTTGAATCTTTACTGTACTTGATCTTGAAAAAAACAAAGTAATACTTCATAGGAAAATGCAGTTTTTACTGACTCACGTGCCATGCTCAGGTTACCTTTTCCATAGAATTCAATGTGCGTGTGTAGTTTTACTACTTTTTCTACACAAAAACACGTGAGTTCAAACCTGGCCTTATTCATAGTTGCCTTTGACCATTTCTTAGGTAAAAATTACAGTCTGACTTCACCTGATCTAAGGCTGCCAAGCTTAGTCCTGCACAAGGAAAATTGTTGAGGAAAAGGTTTTTAAAGAAAACTGCAACATCTCAGACACAGATGAAGAAAAATGTAAATCTGTAAGAGATGATCATGCATAAATAAACAAGCTGATTGTGGTACATATTTTTTATTTTTTTCCCTGTGTGAAGTTTACATGCAGGCATTTGAAAGAAATTTTCAGATAAAACTCTTAAATTGGGGGAGGGGGGAAAAAAGGGGAAAAAAAAGTCCTGAGCAAGACTTCTGATACAAACTTTAAGGGATAATTATAATAATATATTAACAATTCCAGATGAAAAGTAGCTAGAGCATAGCGGGGAGGTTGTTTGCTAATGATGATTTTAGTATAGCTATGTGATGGCTTTATCTAAAAAAGATATTATTCTTATAAAATTGTCTCCAGCCCTATAAATAAAATAATTCTTCCTTTTTAATAGAATTTTAAATCATCTTTACATTTAAGAAAACAGTTTCTTATTATTTAATATTTTATTTAACATTAGCACTGTGTGCAAGTTTGATTTCTTCAGCTTTATTTCACTTTCTGGTTCTTAACTAGTTGAGTAAATGAACAGAACATTTTGGGGGGGAATCTTGTTGACTAAAAATTATTTCTTGAAATCTAGCATTTTTCTTGCATTGAAATCGCTGTAACCTTTTGTATGACAGTAAATTTCTGATTTAGTTTGCATTTAGAGGTGTCTGATGAGTTTCTAACATCCAGCTGAGAAAAGGAGTTTCATAATAATAGCTATTATTTCATAATAATGGTTTATTTTAAGAAAAGGTCACATTGGAAAACAGAATTGAGCTCGATTTAGGCAAGGTACTTAGATCTTGAGCTACCTAGTACTACTCTTCTGTTGTATTAAGCAGTCTCCTTGAGGTTATATTTTAGCTTAAAAAGTTTCTGCAAATATAATCACTTTTAATCTTTTGGAATCTCTTTTACCAACTTCATCAAAATCTTTCCTTTGAAACTTTTGAGCAGTTTATTTCATTTTTCATGTCCTTTATTTAAAGAAAATTATATTTGAATCAAATTTGTTATGAATTAGCATCAAATAATCAAAAGCAAGTAACAAATAGTCAAAAAAGTTTGCTGACCATACCGTGGCAGTATGGTGTCTTCACTTGATGTGTAGTCACCTGATTTATGTCTCCTTAAATTCTTAATTGTTGGGAAAAATCTAAGTTTTTTACTGCAAATTTATCCTTGTGCTGAGTAACAGAGGAATCTTGTGGCAATATTTGATGCCAGTAGTGTATATCATCCTCTCAGTGCAAATTATCAGGCATCATTCCTTCGGGTTTTCTCCTCCACTTAAAGGAATTGCTAATGAGTATTTCTAAGGGCATCTTAAAAGGCACACAGCTAAGACTCAGTAACTTTTTTCTAGATTGGATAATGTTGAAAACATTAATTATGCAAATCCATAACTTTATTTGGCTGTGTTGAGGTTGTAGTGTTGCACCTTTCATGAACTTTTGATGACTGATGGCTTTTCGACACTGAAAAACATAATCCCTGTGCCTTGTTGTTGGTTGGCTGCAAAAGAAGCCTTTTGTTGGAGAGGCCTGGAGGAGAGAGAAGAAAGGAAAGCAGAAGGGATTTAATGAAGATGGGAGTGAGTAAAGATTGTTCATCGAGTGCCAACAGCAGTTTTCCTTCAGTCTGCAGGAGCTGTATGTCTGTGTGGAGCAGCTAGGGCCAAAGCTTGTAAAATCAGCAGAGCTCGTGGGCTTTTCGCACTGGTTCTTTCCATTCTTGCCTCACTCAGTTTTTCCCTTCCTGCTGTCAAAATGGAAGTTGTTCATTTGTGACAGTGTAGCGTGAGCGGGGACAAGCATCCAGGGCAGGCACTCCAAATGCTGAGGTCAGATTGACAACGCTGGGAACCCACGTGTTCCTGTCACGCACGCGTGTGGTACTCTTCATGTTATGTCATTCTAAACTTTGTGTTATTAATGTAATCCATAAAATGTCTTAAGAAGCATGTAAAAAATACATTCACACTCTTGTAGACAACAAAGTTGGTGCATTCGAAGAAGTCGCCACTTACTAAATGAAACCAAAGGCAACCTACTGAGTCTGCGATGTTTTTGAGCTAGGCTGCTAGAGCAAACTGAACTTTGCCGTTGCCCCACTTCAAAGCTTTTGCTGTAATGCTCGATGCTTTTTTTGTAATTGCAGTGAGAGAGAACATTTCCATAGGTGTAGGTGTTCCCCTCAAGAAAGGATCAAAGCTCTCCTGCCTTCTGCCTGCTTCAACAGGATAAAAGGCCTTTGAATAGCGTTGGTGGGAAACTTTGTGGAAGCTGTGCTAAGAAAAGTAGAGGTGTTTCTGGACCTTGTTGTACTTTAGTTGTTTTGTAACATACAGCAAAGGACATAATTCACTGCCTATTCTTGACTTTGAAATTGCAATTTTCGTGCTGGAATAGCTCTTCTCTTTCGTTTATGGGAATTGTCTTTTATTCCTTGCTTCAGAAATCGGAAATGCGTATGCTGTGCTGAGTAATCCAGAAAAACGAAAGCAGTATGACCTTACAGGCAGTGAAGAGCAAACATGCAATCACCCTAGCAACGGTAGATTCAACTTCCACAGAGGTTGTGAGGCAGATATTACTCCAGAGGATCTATTCAACATGTTTTTTGGAGGAGCCTTTCCAACAGGTATTTGTATATATCTGTATAATCATTAGGATACAGTGGTACTGCCCAGAGTGGCATTAGAGTTTGTGACATTATAAAACAGTAAAATTACTCCAGCCTGCCTTGGACCCCAACTCTTTAATCTACATCACAGTTTATTTTTCTCGTAAGTGTTGCTAAATCCCCAAAATGTCAGTTTGAGTTCAGTTCTATAGGGTTACTATGGTGATTCTGCGGTACATGAAATAACAAATCAGTTGTCTCGGAGCTTAAAATATTTATTTTGAATAACTTTGACATTATGAGATATCTTAAAATTGAGTTATTTCATGTGTCATTGTGCTGTAATGTTAAATGCTTTATGTTGTTGCTTCTGTATTGACCTCTAAATAGTTATTTTTGAACGTGATTTAGATGTGGATATTTTTTTCCTTAGGTAGCGTACATTCATTTTCTAATGGTCGTGCTGGCTACAGTCACCCTAATCAGCACCGTCAGAGTGGACATGAGAGGGAGGAAGAGAGGGGTGATGTATGTTTAAGCACCATTGACTTTACACTGTGTCTTGTGAAATTTGCTGGTAGTCGCTTTCAGTGATGTGACTGTACAGGAGCACTGCACTGTAGCCGAGGGTTTGTACTTGCCAGTTACATATTTTAAAACTTTGGTAGGTGGTAGTCTTACTGATTGGTAAATTGGCATGCAAATTTGAGAAGATAATAGCCTGGTTTTGTAAACACGTTGTTCTATGTCAGTGTCTGAGTAGTGAGTGGTAGTATTAGCCTAAATATGCCACTAATTCTGGTCACTAATCCTTGCCTACATTTAAAAATTTATTTGGGCTGAGGTAAGAATTGTACTTACGGCTCAATATTCATCTATATGAATTATATATAGTCCTGTGTAATTACATGTCACTTTATAGATGAGACTAAATCTTGGCCTACCGTGCAGCTGAATCCCGCTGTTCATTTGTTAATTGCTTGTGGCTGCATGCTAACCCATGAACTCTTCCAGCTTGAGCACTCTATGAATATTGTGTGTGCATTGGAAAGTAAGGATGACACCACAGTGTTTGTAGTTATAGTTTTCCTAGCACCTTTTGATGCTTAAAGCAGAAAGTCATGCTTAGCATTAAATCTTGTCAAATTTACCTGTTTACTTGATGCTGTTTTATGACGTATCTGAACCTGTTTTGTTCCTTAGGGAGGTTTCTCTATGTTCATTCAGCTGATGCCTATTATTGTGTTGATCCTCGTCTCCTTGTTAAGCCAGTTGATGGTATCTAACCCTCCTTACGCCTTATACCCAAGATCGTAAGTAATGCTTGATTACATTAGCTTAAAACAGAGGGCATGATGTTAAAAAGAGGTTAAAACAGAGGCTCAGTGTCCAGATGGAGACCGGTGACAAGTGATGTCCCTCAGGCATCCGTACTGGGACTAGTACTGTTCAATATCTTCATCAATGACATAGTGGGATCGGGTCCACTCTCAGCCGGTTTGCAGATGACACCAAGCTGAGTGGTGCAGTTGACACACCAGAAGTACAGGATGCCATCTGGAGGGACCTGGACAAGCTGGAAAAGTAAGCCTGTGTGAACCTCATGAGGTTCAACAAGGCCAACAGCACCTGGGTCAGGGCAACCCCTGGTATCAGTACAGACTGGGGGATGAAGGGATGGAGAGCTGCCCTGCAGAGAAGGACTTGGGGGTACTGGTGGATGAAAAGCTGGACATGAGCCACCAATGTGCGCTCGCTGACCAGAAGGCCAACCGTATCCCAGGCTCCTTCAAGACAAGCGTGCCCAGCAGATCGAGGGAGGTGATTCTGCCCCTCTGCTCTGCTCTGGTGAGACCCCACCTGGAGTCCTGCATCCAGTGCTGGAGCCCTCAGCACAGGAAAGACATGGACTTGTTGGAGTGGAGCCAGAGGAGGGCTACAAAAATGGTCAGGGGGATGGAGCACCTCTCCTATGAGGAAAGGCTGAGAGAGTTGGGGCTGTTCAGCCTGGAGAAGAGAAGGCTCAGGGGACACCTTATTGTGGTCTTTTATTACTTAAAGGGGGCCTATAGGAAAGATGGGGACAAACTTTTTAGCAGGGCATGTAGTGATAGGACAGGGGGTAACAGTTTTAAGCTAAAAGAGGGTAGATTTAGACTGGATATAAGGCAGAATTTTTTTACCATGAGGGTGGTGAAACAGTGGCACAGGTTGCCCAGAGAAGTGGTAGATGCCCCATCCCTGGAAACATTCAAGGTCAGGTTGGACAAGGCTCTGAGCAACCTCGTCCAGTGGCAGATGTCCCTGCTCAATGCAGGGGGCTTGGACTAGATGACCTTTAAAGCTCCCTTCCAACCCCAACTATTCGATGATTCCGTGTTGTAATCGCCCTCTCCCACTCAGAAGGGTTTTAGAGAGGCTTCCGTTAGCTGGTGCTTGATTTCCCACAGAGAGGAAAGGGAGGGTAGGTATCGGCGAAGCAGAACAAAACTTGAAAGTGAGGTACTGAGAACATGCTGTGAGACTGTAACGGAGAAAAGAAGTCAGCAATACCTGGAGTTTAGGAGGTCTTCTAATACAAGGCAGTGGGTCCGTGCAACACAGCATGTTGCAAAGGTGTTTGCCTCTCCAGTCCATTTAATGGAATCCCGAAACCTGCTAAGGCTCGTTGTTCTTTTAGGGGTCATCTGTGCTGGTAGCAAGTACTGGAAAGCAGCTTTCTCATCCTTATTTAAGTTTTGAACTGGATGAGGGCTGGGGAAATTATCTGTTCTTTGCTTCATTCTAGGTGATGGTAAAATAGTTTATCTTTGTTTTCGTGCAAATAATTCTACTAGTGAAACTTACCTGGTTTTTTGTACAGTAGGATATATGAACCTTCTTTCCTTGAGAGAAATAAATAACTTGAATCAGGCATGCAGCTACCTAGTAGACTTGGCCCACTCCCCACAACTGTTTTAAAGGTTCTTGGTTCCTTGTGGAGCTGTCGGCCCCACAATGGGAAGGTTTCTTTCCTCCTCTCTTGTTTTTTAGAGTTCTTTATTTTTGGAGTGTGACCTCTTTCTCTTCCGCAGCTAAGCTGTTGTGATGCTTATAAACGCTTCTCTGCCGAAATGTTTGTGCACAAGGTTTGATTTTTAATCCACAGAATGCCAGCAGGAAAATGGATTTGTCAGGGCTGGCAGAAGACACTTCAGAATGGAGATGCCTCTACTGGGTTGCTACAGAATAGTGACTGGTTTTTCTTTCTGTTGCGTTTGAGTGTAGTTTTCTATTGCCAAAGCTTATATTTGACTAAAGACGTATGAAACAAGTGTCTTACTAAAGAGTGGGGTTTTTTTTCAAGATCAAGGTTTTTAAGCAGCAGAAGTTTAATGTTGAAGTAAATGTAGTAATTTTATTCTCTGGCAGATTATACAGCCATTCATTTGATTACTTGTCTTGAAATGGCAAATTCAGTGATGTGCTGTTCTTCTGTAATAGCAATATTTCTAAAAAGTGTATTTGTGGTGTAAAAGAAAAATCAAATACGTCTCTCGTCTCTCACCCCTCCCTCCTCCCTATTTTGCAGAAGTACAGGGCAGACCATAAAAATGCAGACAGAAAACTTGGGTGTCGTTTATTATGTCAACAAGGACTTTAGAAACGAATACAAAGGAGTGTCATTACAGAAAGTGGAAAAGAGTGTGGAAGAGGATTACGTGTCAAACATTCGGAATAACTGTTGGAAGGAGAGGCAACAAAGTAAGTTTGGTAATAATATGTAATTTCATGAAAGCATGCATTACGAAAAAAGATTGCCTCAGGCAAGAGTGCAGTGCTTGTGTTATTAAAATATCTGAATGAGAAAGCAAGTGTAAGGTTCCCTGCTGTTTCTCACTTCTAGAATTGTCGCTGGTGTCTCTTAATTTCTGTGTTTTACCCAGTGACCTAACACCCATTTGCAAATCATCAGCAATTTTAACCCCACTAGGCTATTGTCTGTCACCATTTCTCAGAAAATTTTAAAGACTACAGTGAACTGATAATGAGAAAGAATTGCTCTAAGTGAAGGACGAAAGCTAAGAGTTCTGATCTCTTCCGTATTATTTTATCATGGCAATATCTCATTTCCCAAGGTGCTTTTATATGAATAAATAAACCAGAAGCTTATAGATGTGTTTCCAGAGAAGGAAAAAAATGACCTGCCTTAGACCACACTACATACAAACACTGCTTTTTCAGGCAACCAAGGACACGCAGCATGTTCTGTAAAACATCACAAGCTATAAATCAGTGCTTAATCTTTTGCCAGTGCTGAATAATTTTTCTCCCTGGACTTGGTACCTTGGCTGTATCAGACCTTAAAAACAGGGGGTTTTTTTCAGTTTGCCATCTATTTTTCCAACCTAATCTAATATTGCACAAGGAGCTATTTTCTTTCAGGAGCCTAGCATAAGAATACTGAATAGCATCGGCCATCTCCAAATCATCATCAGTGTTAACCTGTTACTCTATTATCTGTGACCATTTTGTGAGCCTTTCGTGGTCTGAGAGAACAGCGCTGCTAAATTTACATCAGTGTTGAAACAAGATGGTTTCAGCTTTGCAGCTGGTGAACCTCGGTGACAGCTGAGTGGATAAACAATTCCCTCATGAACTGTCAGAAAGCTGACCAGAAGCAAACAGAACGCTCTTCTCTGAGTGAAAGCGTGTGTTCCTGCGCATCTTCGCTCTCTGCAGTCAGCGATGCCAGGCCTTTCAGCTGGGACGGCCCCTTCGCTTCTCCCAGCTGTGCGAGACAGCCCGGCGCCACCGCTGGCCGAGTGCCCGAGTTTGGCACGCCTGTGTTACAGTTGGCCTGAGCGTGTGCGAGCACCACCGGCGCTGCCCGTGCGCGGCAGGCCCACTGCTCCCTGCAGGCTTTCTGCTCCGTATGCGGGAGTACTCGTTGCTGGTGCATAAGGAAGTCTCCACGGTTTTACAAATTGCCCACAGTTCAGGAAACTCCTCTGATGGGTCACGTGTATGCAAGAGAAACACAAGCACTTTGGGGGGAAACTTTCAGGTTATTGCCCAGAGTATTAGATCTGATCAGAATGTTTTTTCCCAGGTTTTTCAGATAGAAGACAGCAAGCAAATATAACTTTTTCCAGCTAGGTTGCCCTTTGATCATCTTGTAATGTTTGAATATGTTCACTCGTCGTGAAATGAATGCCTAATTTTTCATCTGTAAGGGGCTGCTGTATGAATGATTGGTAATCTTGCAATAACATAGTTTACAAAAATGATCGGGGTTGTTAACAATAAATTGAAGACAAGATATAATCCAGCACAATGAACAGAGGACGTATTATTTGTACATTTTTGCAGCAGAGTGTAGGTCTGGAAGGATAATTTGCTTTTTTTGACCCAGTCATTACATTTACATTTCCTGGCATGTTATATCTGTGTCTCCTGTAATATATTTACTGTCCAAATATCTTTGAAAAGGTTTAGTTGATAGGCAGTTTCCACCTGGGGAGGGAAAGAGGAGAAAGAATACCTTTCCCATTTTTCAGCATTTATTCTTGACATGCTTACTTTTTAAAGCATGAACAGAGTTGTGGGCAATGCAGAGGTGCCCACGATTTTGTATTTATGTATATTTACTGGGAAAAAATGTGATGACTAGAGAAACATCTGACCCTAGTATAAAAAAGAAAAATAACCTGAAGGTGCTGTCATGTTTGCTATTCGCAATTTATCACATTGTCAAAACTACCCAGATCGATTTTGAGCAAGCAGCCCCTAATAGTTTTTCTCTATTTATAGAAACAGCTGATTTTGTAGTGTTAAGGGTTGAAAATACCTGTTGTGTGTTGGATCTCCTTGACATTTAAAATCTTTCCAGCGTTGATTGACACTTCAGAATGCCTTGCTAATCCATTTTGAGCTGAAGGGCTGAAAAAGATTTTACAGAATTAAAATGCTCGGCACTGTCCAGATGTCGAACACCAGCGTAATACGGAGAGCTCTTTCATTAATGCCTCTGGACACTGGCACTCTGAAGCAGCATCAGCTGAAGTAACGGACTTCACTTTTGGGATGGGTTTTTGGGCACAGACAAGGTGCCAGAGCTGTCAGCAATATGCACAATCCCTGAGTGTGGCCTGGATTGGTAGTGTTCAGTGAGGTCTGACAGAAGTAGTAGGGGTTTTGTTGTTTGATTGTTTTTTAATCAGGGACTGCTCTATGAACTATGCAGGTGCTGGAAGGCTGTTACCACTGTGCCTGCTCAAAGCCACGAAATGCTTGCGAAGATGCAGCAAGAGGAAGCTGAGGCGGGGCTGTTCAGGTGGTGCCTGTGGGTAGTTAGAACGGATGGAAGGAGAAAAGCACGAGGATTAAACCCGAGGTGTTTTGGACAGCTCTGAGAAGGAACATATCGTGTGCCAAGTATTCAGTTTTTTACCTGAAAAGTCTTTTCTCTTTTTTTTTCGTTAAAGAAACAGACTTCCTGTATGCAGCAAAAGTATACCGAGATGACCGTCTCCGAAAGAAGGCAGACTCCATGTCCATGGAAAACTGCAAAGAACTAGAACGGCTGACCAGCCTCTATCGAGGAGGATGAACTGCGATTACACACGCACATCTTTACGTATGCCGTTATCTCTCTTGTAAATTAAGAAGAGATTTAGTTTCACCGTGAATGCTGGAAAAGAGGGGGTGGATGTAAAACTCTACTGTGTAGCTGTTTCCAGAAACCTTACGCTGAAATATCATTTAATGGCTTCTTTACCTACTGTGAAATATAGGTAACTTTAATTGTCTAGATTTTACTGCAAAGCTTCTGTGAATTCTTTCAGCAGAGAGAATAGCTCAGAAAGGATGCTATACTTGTAGAGACTTAGTCGTAGTGGTTCTTCTCTAACATATTTGCCATGTAAATATCTGTGGAAAGAACACTTTGTGTATATACGAGTTAAATGACTTTCTATTTAAAATCTCAGAAATTTAGTTCCATACAACATTTTGTCTCACCGATGGAATAAATGGTATGATTACATCACTCCTATTCAGATGTCAGGTGTGTGGAGTTGAAACAAGAATTTTTAATATTTTATCTCTATGTAAAATCTTCTAGGTTTACCAGCTTAGAGGAACTTGGTATTTTTGAATATAATGGCATATATTCCTAAATATCTGTTGGGGTATATTGATCTGGTGTAGAGTAGCAGTTAGCTGTTGTAGTTTTTTAGCGTTTCTACGCGATGCTCAGAAAACTAAGAACTACACTGATCTCTTTTCCAAGTAAATATTTGCAAATGCTGTACAGACCATTGTAAGCATTGCTTTTAGTACCTGCAACAGTTTACAGCAGCTCTACCATTTGGTATTCCAGTAGCAGTAAGTCCATACGTGTGGTTAACATGCATCCATAGCTTCCTTAATTTTCACTGGAGAGGCAGAGGAAAACATGCAATAGTAAAATCTTCAGCTCAAAAAAAAAAAAGAAAAGGTAACCTATTTTTTTGTTCCTGGGAGGCTTCCATTTTCTTACTATTTTTTTATTTCAAGCTAGGTCCCAACACTGATTCCTCAACAGGCCCCGCAGGTGGAATAGGGAAATATTGCTAAGGACAAGCTGTGTGCCTTTCAGCACTTCCGCCAGCCTTTGAAACGCTTTGCTGGCGTGCGCCTGTGGTCAGAGCCACATCGCTTGTCGCGGGGCAGAGGAGGGAGGGTGTGCAACGTTGCTGGGCTGACTCCCGTCCGGCACCGACACACGAGATCGCGCAACTCAGCAGCCTGCGCGTGGGAACTGTACACGGCCGCGCTGCTGATGCAGAGAGGTGTTTGGAAGCAGCTGAGTACAATGTACTTAAAGTTCACTGACAGCGGGTTGGAAATGTTTTTAGGTTCAGTAGCCGATGTTTTTATGTTTTAACAGGGCTGTGCAGGAGGATGTTTCTTGTATTTGAGAAGGCCAGGTGGCTCGTCACAAGGGCAGTATTTCTGCGTTTGAGAAAACCGCTGTCTTTGAACAATGCTGTCTGTTTATGCGGAGCCAAATTCTCCTCCTAACTTGAAAGCTTAAATACTTGACTGACTTGATTGGAATTCTTTTTGGTCTAGAGCAGGATTTGACTTTAGAAATACGCTAAATGCTCTTGCTCTTAAGCGACCCAGAAATCATTTTGTGTATATACCTTTTCTAAACTGTCCCGCTGGCAATGCCGTCTGTTGGATTGGCGCAACGCGAGAGAGGCTGGCTGCGGGCTCGTAACGAAGCAGCTGAACCAGCATTCAGGGTGGGCGTCAAGGCCTGGGGCACAACGCAGAACTAAAAGCTGCTGAAACAAACGAAAAAAAAGGGTTGCTGTACTGGATGTCCTTACTGAGATTATAGGAAGAGTGTGCAGAAGTAAGGGAAAGGCCACCCAAATGTTTGAAGTTTGCAATAGAAATTTATGGAGAAAATGTGGTTCCCCAGATTTTGTAACTGTCCAGAATGTATTGTAATTATACTAATGAAAACAAACTATCAAAGTACGCATTGGTACTCCTGTGTCTTCTTAACAGAAGAAAAATGTTTCAAAGGCTTTAACAGGTACTCGGGCCTTCCCACTGACCAGTGAGTCTGAGCTTGCAGGCGGTCTGTCGGTGCCGGGGAAGGAGGGCACACAAAGGAAGGAGGACGCGCAAGGCGTTTGTCAGACCCGCGCACAGGGAAGTCGGAGCGGCCTTAGCAGAGCTGCTTGCGGTGGTCGGCTGACTGGGCTATCGCTGCCCTGCGGTTTCTTCCCGGGTGAAGGGACGGGTGTCGCGGGGCGCTGGGCTGGTCGGATCACTGTCGGGACCTCAGGGACCGGGGCAGCACAGCTGTCCCAGCAGCGTGAAAGCTGGACCTCGGCTGCTGCGTTTCACTGCGTCCCCTGCTGTGACTGCCCTTCCCAAAGAAGGGAACAATTAATGCCTTCACACCACTGGAAAAATGCTGCTTAGCATTTAACGGATTAAATAGTTGCGTGCTTTGAAATGTGCAGTCGTATGCAGGAGGGTGCTAGTATTTCCCTCAGCATAAGGATTAGCCTGCTCTAAATGTGGCCTGCAAACGTTCTTCTCATATTCCAGGTGGGTGTTTCTCTCCTCGTGGTTGTTGCTTTTTTCTCAAGTCTGAAGGTTTTTTCCTTCAGAAATGTCGTTATCTTCCCTGGTTTCGTTGAAGGAATCTGCTGGAAAGCTCAGAACGGATTTTCTTCTGGGCGAGACGCTAACTGAAGAGGGCAGAGCACATGAATCTCTTCAGACGACCTTTCCTCAGAAGGGGAGGTTCTCACTGGAAAGGGGGAAACAAAACCGGTTCTGAGCAGCCCGACTAAAAACCTCTCAGCTTTTTTCGCTGCCGACGATGAACTCCTCGCTCTTTTTATTTCATCACTACCCGCATTTAGTGCTCCTCACTCCTCAGGTGAAACCAGATTAAATTTCAATTTTTGGCCTTTCTTCTTTTAAACAGTCGTGATTGCTTTGCAGGCTCCCAGGAGAAGCTGGAACACTGCCGGCCCTGCAGCGCGGCAGCTGCGCTTGAGGAGGCGGCAGAGACAGCTCTGCACGCGCGTCGCTGTGCTTCGGTCGCGTGCTGCCCAAGGGGTAGCGGGGCGGGCAGCAGCGCGGGGTGCACGGCTGCCTGTCCCTCGTCCCCGAGCAGCTGCCGCTCGTTCCTCCTGCAGGTCTGTCACGGGGAGCAGAAGGAAAATGGAACAGTCAAAGCACGTGTTTTTTTTTGTAAAAAACCCCCGTTGCTGTACAAGCTCCTGTCGCTGTGCCGCTAAAACGCCCCGCCCTGCCCCCGTGCGGCCGCGCGGGCGGGGCGGGGAAGCGCTTCCGGGTTGGGGGGCGCGGCGCGCCGTCATGTGACGGAGGCTTAAAGGGGAAGCGGCGGCGGAGCCCGGGCGGGTGGGCGCGCCGGCCGCTCGGACAGGTAGGGCTTGCCCCCCCCC
>Ga0065711_1033825_pt1 | contig 24767 bp, 14 predicted proteins | sample Hoacrofraction12_FD_59098 | JGI IMG/M metagenome (GOLD analysis project Ga0065711, IMG submission 59098) | Hoatzin crop microbial communities from Cojedes, Venezuela - Epithelial fraction 12 v2 (version 2) | ecosystem: Host-associated > Birds > Digestive system > Esophagus > Crop | place...
GTCACCTACAGCAGGCTGCACAGGACCTTGTCCAGGCGGGTCTTGAATATCTCCAGAGAAGGAAACTCCACAACCTCCCTGGGCAGCCTGTTCCAGTGCTCCATCACCCTCAGAGTGAAGAAGTTCTTCCTCGTGTTCAGATGGAACTTCTTATGCTTCAGTTTGTGCCCGTTGCTCCTTGTCCTGTTGCTGGGCACCACTGAAAAGAGTTTGGCCCCATCCTCCTGACATTCACCCTTGAGATATTTATAAGCATTTATAAGGTCCCATTTGCTGAATATCTGTCGTGATAGTATGTTTTAATGTAACTAAGTGTCCTGGTTTCAGGTGAGATAGAGTTAATTTTCCTCCCAGTAGCTGCTGTGTTTTGGATTTAGTACAAGAAGAATGTTGATAACACTGAGGTTTTCAGTTGTTGCTATGAAATCAAGGTCTTTTTCTGTTTTCTCATATTCAGCAAATGAGCAGGTGTGCAGGAGCTGGGGGGGAATGCAGCCAGACAGCTAGCCCAAAGTGGCCAATGGAAGTAGTCCATACCATAGTTGTCATGCTGAGTTTATGAATGGGGTTTGGCCAGTGGGCAGGAAGAGAGCTTGCTGTCTTTTTTCCATGAGTTCAAATCCTCTCTTGTTTGGAGATTTTAACTTTTTTTGAAATTTAGTGTAATTTGTGATTTTGGGGTTACATGATTGCTGCTCAGAGGCTTGCTGCAAATTGGTCATTGGATGGTGATATAAATTGTATTGTATATAGTTTGTTTTGCAAATTCATTATTATAATTATTATTATCATTATTACTTTTAGTAGTAGTAGTAGTATGAGTACTTCCTTTGTTGCCTTATTAAATGTCTTTATTTCAACCCACAAGTTTCCCCTTTTGTCCATTTTTCCTCCCCATCCCGCCATGGGGGAAGGGGAGGGGTAAGCAAGCAGCTTTCTAGTGCTTAGTTGCAGGCTGCTGCATTAAACCATAACACTGAGTTTATAGTTACCAGGTAGCCACTTTTGAAGATAACTGCCCATTTTTAATGTCCATTGAAGTCCTTTTGTGACATTTGCAATGTAGAGTTATCTACATTTATATACCTACAAGCTGTTTTATTAATATGTGTTGATCACTACTGATTTCCAACTTTCTTTTATTTGTCCATGTGATATACTACTTTATTATTAAGTCATATAATTTCAAATAATAATAATTTTTGTGGATTTTTTTCATTTCATCCAATCATGTTTATTGCCAAGGTGTTTTACCCAAAATGAAAGCAGTGCTTTACTGGTCAGCCCCACATCCTTTAATATCTTGGCCTGGAGTTATATTCTGGTTACTTTTGTCAATACCATCAATAAGTCCATTCTACTAGAACTTTCCACAAAATCCCTCTCTATTATCTTAGGAAAATTCTTTGGCACATGCAATTTTGTATCTAGTTTTCACACTTTTATGTTCTCAGAGGAAGTCTAAAGAGTTTTCTCATTTACCTTTTTTACATTTTTACATTTTCCTTTTCTTCTGAGAAAGGTCATATCACAGTTGACCATAGGAAGGATTTCCATAACATAACTCAGCTAGTTGAACATCTCAGGTAAAACATGGGTAGTTTATAGTAACAAATGCAGTGTTAGGAATGGTGGCCTGGAGTTTTCTCTAGTGAATTTATTTGTAGATGAAACAGTTCTTCATAGTTTTTTCTTTTTCATCTTAAAAAACATTTTTAGTCAAGTCACACAATGAGAAACCTCTGAAACAGACTTTTTAGATCAAGCTCTATTGAAATATATGCAGTGATGTACGGGAAAGAAAGACGTCTCAGTCATTTAACTTGCTTCTGTCACTCTGACGAACTAATAAGCCAAAATATGTGAGAGTTGTTCTTTTCCATGTGCACAGCCTTGTCAATATTTTTCCATTTATTGCTTTCTAGTGGGGTTACAAAAGATCAATTGCTCAAACTTCTCATCACATGAAAAAAAGTTTAGAAACTGTAAAAAGAGGACTTTTTTATTTGTGAGAAATATCTATCTAGTAGCTCATTACTGTCTTGATACCTGACTACACATAATGGATACCTCTTTTATCTAAAATTCTGTTTTGATTTTTAGGTTGGAAGCACAGTCTTTTTCAGATGCAGAAAAGGTTATCATATTCAGGGATCTACCACCCGTTCTTGTCTTGCTAACTTAACTTGGAGTGGCATACAGTCTGAATGCATTCGTAAGTCTGGTTTCTTATCTAATGAGTTAGAATACTATGCAATTTTAAGAGAGTAACAAAGTGATGCATGTGGAAATTCATAGTAAATTGTATACTACAAAAAAGTAAACTTTATTTAAAATAGTATTTTAAAAAGTTTTTATTTCATATTCCAAGATCAAAGATTTATTTGTGTTATTAATTTGAAGTAAGGTTTTTCAGATTTTTTTTAATGAAGTTCACAATAATTCTGTCAGTTTTACTCAAAAAAGTGTGTGCATTAGCTGCTTTAAATTAATCTAGAGGTTTTTTTGTGTGCTGGGTTACTAGAGAACAGAAAGTGGCCTGAAATATGCATGGGGCTATTTTGTTGGCTAGTATTTTGTATATCATAAACTAGAACTCAGCAAAATTCAGGTTTTCTGGGCTATGCATGGGTATGCAAATGATTAGTATATTTATAGTGTTGTATGGGTTGGAGGACATCAAATAACTATTGTATTAAAATACACTGACCTAAACTAAAATTAATTCATTAGAATGACCTTAGATTCTTATCCTATTTCCAATGATCATCAGGTTGTTATAAATGAACACCGTGGAGCACAGAAAAAGAATTATACTGAGCAAAAGTATCTTTTATAGTCAGTGTACTAGGACAAAGCCTTCCTATGGAACCTTTATTTTAATTGAAATTTATAATGAATTTATTTAACACGATAACCGATCTGTAATTTTCAAGGCTCTTTACAACATTGAGTGGGAGCAATGCTCGAAGTTGTGACAGTACAATAATTCACAGGACCAGACATTGCACCATGTGCTTCCCATCATTTCAACTCTTGTCTGTTTGCTATCATGATTTAATTTTTGTTTATTGTTCAAAAATATGTGATTATATCATTTCTATCTTCCCACAACAATAAAACTATGCATCAGAGTGTTACTTTTACAAATAATAGCTATTTGACATTTCTAAAAGTTGTACAGAGTTTACCTAATGAAAGGGAACAAGTTGGCATAGTTTTGTTTCAAATTACATACTCTAATCTATTGAAGCTGTTTACCACTTTTTCTAACTCTGCAAAACCCTTTGCAGCTCATGCTTGCAGGCAGCCCGAGACACCGGCACATGTAGATGTGAAAGCGATAGATCTTCCTACTTTAGGGTATACTTTGGTGTATACCTGTCAGCCAGGATTTTTTCTTGCTGGTGGATCAGAGCATCGGACATGTAAACCAGATATGAAATGGACAGGAAAATCACCTGTTTGTAAAAGTAAGTCATTACTCAAGTGATATGTTGGACCCTAGTTGGTTTGATTTCATTTTCCCTGACATCGTTATTTTATATATTAGGTTTTTTTTTTTCCATTTACTGTTTAAAGATGCATATGACAGAACAGCTTCTACTTCATGAAAGAAACAGTAAAAAAATCAAAGTGAGTATAGCATCCAGAACTCATGGAGGAAAACATGGGGATATGTGTGTGTGAATGCACAGGCACACATACATAAGTTTAACCCTAAAAACAGCAAAAAGTCCCTAAATAATATAAAGTATTATTTTTGACTCTATTTATCTTTATATCACAGTTTTAAGGAGTATTTCAGTGTACTCAGAGTTTAATATATGATTTACTGTAAGGAACGAAAGAAGATACATTTCGTAGTTTGGCTTTTAGATTCATTCAGATATGCTTTTTGTCTACAAAAATCTTCTAAAATAAAAATGAACTATAAAATGAAAAAATAAACACATCTTTGCACCAGATTCCACTTTTTTTATATCCGTGTAAATTTCATATACTTTTGCTAGAGTAACTCTAAGTATATAGTTATGAGGGCTCTTCACATGCAAATAAATAAGGCTATAAGTTCCCAATTCAGAAAAATAAAACAAAATTCTATTTAGAATATGAATAAAGGAAAAATAGTCAGATGCTGTGGGAAAGATGTTTGCAAGTTGAGTTTTAATTCTAATATGTCTAAGAACACTAAATAGATTTGATGTTTGAACAATATTTGATTTTTCATTAATGTATGGTTACACTTCTTTGTTTCAACATTGTGAAGACATATGATCTACATATAAAAATTCATCTTCTTGTTCTAGTTCCCTAAGGGGTGATTTTTGATAGGTACTGTATAATTAGTAATTTGAGATAAACAATCTTGTATGTTTCTTGTAAATTTTACTTTTTCTTTAAATTAAAGATAAAATACAGAAAAGATTTCTAAAGACAAGATTTCTTTTTTTTAATTGACTTACAGTCTTTAGGTGTAATTATCCTTGAGTGTCCCACGCTTTTTGTGCTTTCTTAGTACTTTATCAGTCTACTCAGTGAATTTCTGCTCCTAAAGATAAAAAACATGCAAGACCAAGCCTTCCTTTGTGACATTAGCCTTTTTAAAGCCCACAACTTGATCTAGGGTTAATGGACATAACTCTGGCAAGTGTACCAGAAACACAGCAAATGACATCAGTTGTGACCCTTTCCCATGATATCTGATCCTGTCATCTTAATCCAGCTATCTGGCTTTTGATGGTTTGTGTCACAAAAGTATCAATCCTTATTAACACAATTTTTACCATATTTAGTATACTATTCAAAATTAGATATAGTATGTGTCCCCTCTATAAGGCTCTCTTTTATAGCACTGGGACTGATATAAAAGTTTTAGACCTAAATGTATGAAATACTTATCTAGCCAGACAACTTTCCACAGTATAAATGTTATTTACCTAAATTATTTTCTGATAATTTTGTGTAAATGTATAGGTTTGAACATGTAAAGTATTCAAGACTAGTTATATCTGTTTCAAATGTGGCTCTACTGGATAAGAGATGATTGCATCCATTAGGTATTGTTTTAACATTCTATTAAAAAGAAAATGTTCATTAAAATGATAATTTGTCTTTTTACTTGTAGGTAAAGGAGTGAGAGAAGTTAATGAAACAATAACTAAAACTCCAGGTTTGTATACAAGAAGAGTTTTAGATCTAAATAAATTAAATTGATTTACACCCTAGATTGTTATAGATAATAAAACTATTTTCAATATTTAATTTAAGTATTTATTACTTCAAAGCAATATAAATGTTGAGGTATTTCCTACTAACAGGTGTCATGTAAAATCTATTCTATAAAATTCTTTCCTAAACATTTTTTTAGTTTCTACAGTACCAATTCTATGAATTGCACAAAAAACCCTGTCAAGGCAAAAAGATAAAGCAGATATACACAAAACCGAGATTCGATGTAGATTTATATCAGAGAGATTGCTATAATGGAGAGCCTTATAACAAGTGTAGACTATAATTGCAGGGACTGGGTTCAGTTGAAGTCCTGCTCTTTACATTGCAAGGGTTGTAAGAAACCACAAAAAAAACCTCCTCAAAAACAATTTTGGAAATTTTGATGGCCTTCATTTCATGGAAACTCTCAAGGTACCCTAAGGTAGGGTTTCCTAAACTGTGTGGACCACCAGTACCAGGCAAACATTACTGCTACTTTTCTGTACCTCCTCAGGAACATGTGTGCAGTTAACCTTTTCCTCCTGCCAGTGACAAAATAAACGAATACACCTGAGAAATCCTTGATGTAGATCTTTCTAGGTTCAATCACTTTCAGAAAATGAAAGGCCTAATTTTTTTACCTCCTTAACAATGAGCAGAGTTCTCACCAAATAAATGAGCTTGCAACTCCATATTCTGAATTTTAGCAAGCTGCAGGGAAAATAAGATTAATGGTTCATGCTCATGGCAGTTCACAGAAGGACTCTCTAGAGTAGATAGGATAAAAAGGTATTTCTGCTAAGAATTTATCTTCCTGGTGAGTTTATTAGTGACAGTGTCAGGTGAAACCCTAAATGCATTCTTCTAAATGCATTGCTTCTACAGACTCACAATAAAGCAGAATATAGTGTGCATTCATTATAATTAATATACAGTCTTCATTTACTGGATGATTCACCTCACCTAACACCTCAGGTATGCATTAATCTGCTACCACACAGATTTTGAAGTTTCAAAGCCACATAAAAACATAGACCAAGTCTCCAGATATATTCACTATGTAGAGCATCAGGATCAACCCTTGTAACTAGTTTTGCTAAGTACGTACTATTTGAAAGATATTTTTTTAAAATGAAATGTTATGATTGAAAATTCCAATGATGGTAAGCAGAGAACTGAAAAAGTGTGACAAATGACAGTAATTAACAAGGAAAATTTTTAAGCTGTTTTTAAAAACCAAGTCTGCACTATTATTATGTGTTTTAAAATTGTGAATTCTCTTTAGTATAGAACACTATGTATTTTGGAGCTTTCTCTTTACCTTGTTGTCTTGGCTTTTACTAGAATTCCATTTGCTGCTATCTGTATTTTAAATGGAATGAAGCTAAACTAGAGGTTTTGTAACAGGATAGATTCATGTTCTGATTTCCCAACTTTAGATATCTGAATGCAAATTATGTTTATTATTGTTTATTAAATTGCTACTTTTCCCCAAAGTTTATGTTTTCAGAAGCAATAGTAACTATTGTTTTCACAGTACTGTAAATTGTGATAGAGTATAAGTTGCAGCTAAAGAATTCTCACAATGCTCATGTGAAGCTTAAGAACTAAAACAAGGGGTTTGGTTCCCATGGTTCTCACTGCTTTGTACAGCCTTTGAAAAACCAGTTAGGAAGCTGGTTTAGTGAGTAGCCATGGATTTCCCCATTTGTCACTTTCTGAGGAGAATCTGCAGGGAGATTGCAAGGGCTCGGCACAATTCAGTGATAGCTGCTCCAGTTCCTCAGCAGCATCCATGGGGCTGCAGCACTTGCATTTTAACCTATTACAAAAACATGACTGGGAAAGCAGAAATATATTTTGCTGTTTTCTTCCCTTACTCATTCTGTCCATCTGCAGCAAGTGCAAATTTTGTAAATACTGGGTCAGCTGCACTATTTTGCAAAGATTAACAGCTTTTATTGACAGAATGGTTAGAGAAACTAGATACTGAAGATGTTGAATATGACAAAGCAAGCATCGTGTCTGCTCTTTTATAGAAGTCTTACATAGTGCCTGTCAGGTTTGTACCAGCAATACCAGATGTTCACCTTCATGAGAATAACTTCAGGCATATGATTTTAATTAAAAGCAAAGGCAAAGAAAAATAATTTTAACATTTTTTAAATGCCATTTTTCAGATTTACTGTGTGTCACTATTGTAGCAAAGCAATGAGAAATACATAGGAAAAAGTCTGGAAGACTCTTTACAGAATTCATATATTTGCAGAAATTGTATGAATTCTGAGGACAGTGAGATACCAATTGAAATTTAGTGCTTCAGATTTTCAGTATTAAGTTGAAGTTGCCTTGTGTAAAGCCCCAACCTGCACTGAGTTTTGGGTTGGAAGGGGAGTACTTAGGATTCTCTGAAGTTGTTGTACTCAAAGCTGTGTAGTGGGTCTCCACTGATTCAGAATCCAGTTGTAGTACAGACAACATACTAATGATGTTTTCAAATCATGCCACTCTGAGCTTGAACATTTACTTGTGGCTTTTGCAGAATTTGAAGGCAAAAGGCACTGAAGAAGTTGTTATTCCTCCTTTTTATGAAATGCGTACTAGGAAGTGTAATAATATGATTAAGAAACAGTCAACAGCTAATCAGTCATCAGATTTTCAGATGTACTGCCTATCAATATTTTTTGTTGGAAATATATAGTATTATTGACCTGAAATTCTTTTTGATTAATTTTTGTGGTCAGTGATTAGGTGGAGGAGGAAGTATCCTTGGATTTTATTCAAAATGGATACAGAGGATACCTACACTGATAAATTTCCTTCAATATAGACAGCTGCCTTTACACATGCTAAGAATTTGATAAAATGCAAAAAATTCAATAGTAAAGAGTTCAGTTAGAAGAGTGTGGAACACTCTTCTGGTACTAGTCTTTACCTAGTTAGCAATTTTCATTTGTAGTGGTCCTGGATAATAAGGGTGAATTTTAGTAGTTGCTAGGGCTTCAGTTTGTCAAGATATCATGATTGGTTAAACAGTTCTTTTTATGGAGTTTTACTTTGATTCTTAAAGCTTTACTTCTCAGATAGTAATGCTAGAAAAATCTTAGAACAAAGTGGAAAAATGACTGTTTTAATTTGTCAGAAACTGCCATGAAACACTAGGTGTTCCCTAGCCAGGAGGAGGGCTGGTCTCTTTTGGCCAACCTAATGGTTTGTTTATCTTAGCCATCATGTTTGAAGGAAGTCTTCACCAGATTTTATAACAGCAAAGTATATGGGAGAAATATAGCAATGTGTAGGGAAGAAATGAATATTGAAGACATGTAGCAGTTTGTAAATGTATCTGACATAAAATGAGCATCTCTTCTAAGAATTTTTTTCTCTTCTGTGTTTCCTTTTAAATTAAAGTTAATATTGAAGATACTGTGGAATAAGAGACATTTTTTTTCTACTCTGTCAGCAATTAGCCAGATATTTAAAATACAAAATTTAATGACCTGTAGATAATTTATTTTTTCTGTATAGAGGAAAAATAGCAATAACTTCAAATAAATGAGTGAAATACATACACTTCTTCCTATAATCCATGCTTTATTTTATAGTTTTTTTACTTCAGATTATTCAAACTGTAATTTCTGAGAAACAGACCCTCATTTGAAACCAAAAATGTTCCCTGCTCTGGCAACTTCATTGTTCACAGGTGCAGTAATATTGTATGGAGAAAAGATGTGGAATCTAAAAATGACTGATAAATGACTGATGACTTGTGCTAAATTGTATCTGGAAATCAATGAATTCAGCTGAATATTCACTTGATATTCAGTTGAAAATCACACACAGTGATGCTTTAATAGATTCATGAAACAAAACGGATGGCCTAAAACAGTGCCTCCTTCCAGGAATCCCTGCCTTCAAAGTATTATTCCCCTTTTTTCATCGTACCTTAAATCTACAGGGTTTTGGGGGAAGAGTCCATTACTTTTCATAGTCCTGGGGACATTCACTGAACCACACAAAAGCTATGAAGTGTGAGGTTATTTAAGAACATATATTGTAATGGACAGGTGTAGTAGATTATAGGCAATTGTGTGGAAAGGTCATTAGATATATTGTCTTTCTGTTGTAAAATTTTTACTATAATACCTCCTTAGAAAAGTGGAGTGATGCTGTAACAGAAAAAATGAAGAACGAGTATGTCTAGAAAGATTGCTTCTTTGTTGTAGTTTACTCCTTTCTTTGCTTCTTTTTTTGCACACTTTTATTTAGTTCCCTCAGATGTCTTTTTTATAAATTCACTGTGGAAAGGGTTTTATGAATATTTAGGAAAAAGGCAGCCTGCTACTCTGACAGTTGATTGGTTCAATACTACAAGCAGCAAAGTGAATGCTACATTCATTGAGGCCTCCAACATACAACTCAAACTATCAGGTAGGTTCAGATTCTGGTGTTATAAAAGCTATTCTTTTAATTATTTTCATCTGTTCATTTTTGTTGTGTTTTCTACCAAGCATAAAATGAAATAAAAACTTTATGTTTTCACTAAAAATATTTTTGTGCTTACTCTGCAAAAGGAAAGGTACTAATGTAATGGTCCACACAGATTTCAGTCAATTTGCTTGCTGCCACCCATCTATTTTCCCCTTGCATTTCAAATAAATATGGAGGTAGGATTTTTTCATCTTGGACTGTCAAATAGTATTGATGTGTTGAACTCACACCTAAGACTGAAGGGGCAGACAAAGTGGATATAGCTCTGTTATTAAATAGTGATTAATATCTACCTTAAAACAATATGATCTTGATAAAGGCATAACACAGAACAGGCACAGATAATTAAATGACTTTTTAAATTAAGTATACCTTTTAATCAAGATTGTGCATTCCTTGCTGCAAATCTGAATGTGAAGTTCTGATTTAGCCTCTGATCACAGTTATATTTGAAAAGAGCTTTATGAGCTATCAGTACCTTTTAAGGTCAAGAGTTCAGAAAGAATATCAGTAGTTGGCTGCCAAACTGGTATTTTTCTTTCACTGCCCTAGCAATATTTACTATAGCAATATACTGTTGTGATGTAAGTAAAATCCCATTTTTTCAAGTTCAAGGAAATTCCAGGCAAGGAATTCTATCTGTATTCACAATTATTGAAATACTCTATGAAAAGACAATTATTCTTGCCCATTTACATAGAAGATTAAACAATACAAAACCATCATTGCATCCTGTTATCAAATATGATGTGGGCAAAATTAGTAAAATAAGATCTTGTTATAACAGCACTTTAAAGCTTGTTTTTTCCAGGTTACAAAATTCTATTATTACAGAAAGTTTTCTATAAAATATTTTCATTCTAAAGTAATATACCTAGCATTGAAAGGATATTTGAACAAACTTGTTGAAAAATTGTTTAAAAGGCATATGTTATCTTCTTTATGTTAATAGGTGTTTACAAGAAAGAAGAAGCCCATTTGCTCTTGAAAGTTTTTCAGATTAAAGGACCTAGTGACATTTTTGTAAGCAAGTTTGAAAACGACAATTGGGCACTAGATGGTTATGTAAGTAACCAGACTGCTATGGATAAGGCTTGCTGAATTTGAAGTTTGAAGTAATTTGTGATTTCCTACATAAATCTATCCATCTTTTTATATTACAAGTACGGAATACAGCACTCTAGATGTCAGTGTGGAGATCACATTATATTTACTTTCAAAAATAAGTATACAAACTTCTATTTGTCGCATTCCCATTAGAATTTTTAGTTTACTAAGGGGTAAGTGGAGTGACTCAGCATATTTTGCCATGTTTTTGCCCTGTTTTCTTAGAGAAGAGTGGGAATTTTACCGTTAGAAATATAGTGCTCTTAGGGTTTGGTAAATAATAATAAAATAAATTAATAATAATAAAATTACATTTAGTCTTGAAGAAAGAGAATTATTTTACTCTTTTCAGTTGTCCTTTATGCATCATGATGCTTTCTGTGGACAATAATTTAAAATTTGACATTTCAGTGACTTCTATGTCCATATACTAATTCAATTATGTGTATGCCAGTTGAAGAATATTAAAACCCAGCAGATAGATATTTTAAAGTAATTCCAGGTGTTATTTTGAAACTTTGTTTAATACTGTTGCAAACTTAAAATGATAAATATTGTATAAGCATAGAGAGTTCATTAATATTTAAAAGGACAAAAGTTAAAATCTGTGCTCAATATATCTACTCTAAGTCAGAAATTGAGAAATCTTTTTTCTGTTTCAACATATGCTAGGTATCATCAGGGCTTGAAAGAGGTGTTTTTACTTATCAAGGTGATATACATGGAAAAGATTTTGGAAAGTTTATGCTCCAAAGACAAGGTAAATGCATTCATAGAGCTTTAATATGTACAATCTTTTTGGGCCTTGCAAGAGTGAATTCAACAAATGACTCAGCTATCTAGCTGAAGTAAACAAGTTTATTTCATGCCATTGCTAGTATAAAAAATATAGTGAAATATGCATATTTGACATATACAGTTCAAATTCCAATTTTAGTTTGCCTAACGTATTACTACCTCATGTGTTCTAGTATAACAACCTAGTAAGACGACTACAGGGTGCTCTTAAAGAGAATGCCATTGCAACTGCTTGCTTTCCTGTGAATGTCTTTTTGAAAGGAACGGGAGTGTCATGCAATGCAAAGTCATTTTCTGTTCAAATGTTTAAATTGCAGTCAGAATCATATAGGAAATTGAAAGGACAGTATCAACACTGATTTTAACAGTGTCGTTTGGAGAGTGCTTGTTGCTGGTGGATGTTTTCAGAATGTGTGTGTATTTACTAGAATTCTTCTTCACTGTAAAAAAAATTCAAAGAGTGACTGATATATATGTTACACCTATGGACTCAAGTGCTCCAGCAGCTGGTAAAAAGCTAGTTATTTTACTCATAAAATAATCCTGTCATAAAAACTAATAAAATGTTTACACATGGAATATTTACTCGTAAAATAGGTTTTACAAATACCAAGTGTAGACAACTGCATTTCCTGACCCTGGAACTACTGCAGAGTGGTTGAAGCATGGTATATATACAGCAAAGTACTGGGCTAGGAGAAGGAGACAACCTAGCCAATATATCTACAGCAGACTATAGCTACATTTTATAAATTGCCTTGTTTCCATTAACTTCATTGATGCTGCACCCAATGCCCTTTAACGTTCTGCCAAATCTCCCTTGTACTTCTTTTCCCTATTAGCTGCTGTAACAGCAGTTATCCTATGGATTTGCTCATCTGGCCATCTCTCAAATTGCTATATAAATTTAGTCAGAAGGAGAAGGAAATCTTACTCTTCAGAGTCTCAGCCTAAGAACTGCCAATTGCTGAAGCCAAATACAGTTTCAGTCTTCAGAGTGAACTGTTGTGTGGGACAGATTATTTGTCTGCCTGTACTTCCGTGTAATCTGTATCACTGTAATATCTAAGCTGCTTTTTCTTTCTGTTTTTAACAAGCACACTATAAAAGTAAAACATCAAGATTTGTTCAAACATCAGTCTTGTTTAGCAGCCTTTGTTATCTCAAAACAGTAAGAGTATGGTTTGTTGGTTTTATTTGAGGGGGTATGTGTGGTTTTATGGTTTTTTTTCTTAAACCTAACCAAAAAAGGTACCTGTGGTTTGCCAGCTACCTAATAAAAGTTTGTGTTTTAGCAGTGAAAGGAATAACTCATGGGGTTAAATGAAGGACAAACAGAATGGCAATTCATCAGTTACAGCATTCTCCAGTAGATGTATTCTGTGGTAGTGGAAAACGTCGTATCATCGTTCAGAGTTGCAATATGAAAGCTTAGTTTGTATATTCCCAAGGCTAGTAAGGAGTCAAAGTATTCAAGTTACACATGCAATTCCCAGGCTGAGGGCCTCTCATCTGCAGCTTTAACATCTTAGCAGAGAGCTTGCTATAAATGCTGATACTGTCTCTCTTAGAAGATTTCTTTATGTGATTGTTAAATAGGCACTGATTGTCTATAGGTTGCTTGTTCACTATTGTAGAATCTATTGCTAAAAGGAAACAGCAAATTTGCAGCCAACACAGGTCATAGTATTTGTTCACACCCTCTCATATTCAAGGATAAATTGCTCTGTTTTTTAAATCTATTCTGCTCATGAATATTCTGCTAAGGTAATGACCTCATATATCCTCCAACTGAAGACTTAACACATTTCCATTTCTTCAGGAACTTAAATTTTTTATGACTTTATATTAAGCCAGAAGTATGCCTAAACTATGCATGCACTGGTACATACGTAATGTAATGTACATAATGTAATATGAAATTATTCACCTGAAAGCATACTTCAAAGAACAGCATTTACTGAGAAATACTTGGTTAAGAGTGAAAGACCGATCTATTTAATGAACAATTCCCTATCACACAATACTGGAGAAGGACCAGGCTAAGCGGGTGTGCCCAGTCTTGGAACTTAATGACATGAAAACAGAAATAAATTTTGTTTCTAAATACTGTGTATCCTCTTGCAGAAGCAATTCTGTTTGCTTGCAGCCATAGAGAATAATCCAAAGGGCAAAGAGATATCTGTTATCAGTCTGCCAAAAGACTTAGATCTGTATCTGAGCCTGATGATGGGGCCCAAGTTGTGACACCAAATTATTTCACCTGTTATGCCAAATAATCAGTCACTTTGGGGGCTTTTTGTTTGTTTCGCTATGTTTTAATATCTTGGTCTGTAAAGGCTGCAAGTCTGCAGCTAGGTTCAATTTCTGTAACTGCTGAGTGCCTTTGCCTCACCAGTACAGTTCTAGAAGATATTTACTCTAAAATCTTGGCTTTGTTTATTCCAATCTGGAGTGTCCTTCATAAATTGTATGAAAGCATGACTTTGTGAGAGAAACCTACTTCACCAAATGTTTATATTCCTATATTTATTTCCTCTAGGGAAATACAATGACCCACTTCTCTTTCCTTTTTTTCTTCAAAGTACTTTTTTAGCTTGCCTTGATTGAGATAACAAATACTGACAATATATGAAATTTGAATAATTTATTTGTGTCTGTGATATATTGGATCAATGGCTGTGAAATACGTGTTCGTTTCTTAAAATTGATCAGTTCTTAAAAGCATTGGACAGCACAAGACGTGTGAATTTTAAATTTATCTCTATAAAGGTGTCATCCTTCCTCTCCAGATCTTTTCATGTAACTTTCGTCATTCACGAAGAAACTCTACATCTAAACAGGATACTCACAGCTTCAGAGTAGGAAAAGGTTGTGTGTTAGCTAATGCACAAACAGATAGCTAGGACTAATGAGCTGTAGGACTATATATTCATACAGTCCTCACACCCAATGAGGTACTCAAAGACTCTTTGCGATCCAGTAGCTATCAGTGAGGTGAAGGTCCAGCCTGTTGCTTCTTGGAAGCTGACTTGCTTTCCCTGTCATTATTTGTTCTCTTAAATCCTTGAGCTGTTAACCATTCTTGTCTCAGAAATTACTCTCTTACCTGTCATTTTACTTTTCTTGTCTTGCATGGCTTTCACTGTCACACTTTCTCACACTTCAACAGGAGTTCTCTTAGTAAAACTGAGCCATGCTGTGCTGATACCAGAGAGTTGAAACCCTGGGCTAGGAGTTACAGGGGAAATGCTTTTGAAAACTCCAAACAATTATAAGGAAATGTTCTTAATGATTTTTTTCTTACAAAAACTATTTTTTTCTAGTACTTATAAAGGGAGAAATCTCAGTAACCATCTAAAGGGTAGAAGTACACAGCTTAAGCAATAATGACTTCACTGTGTATTATCAGAATTTGAGCTTCACCTGACTGTTGCTGGTTTTAGGGGGCTAAAGAAATGTCAGTTGTTCTGTGAAATGTTTAAAAAATCATTTATAATCTTACTGAATATTCCTCTATTAAATGACATATTTCCTAGTGACAGAGTATGGGTTTTTTAATGGTAAGTTGTGGTGAGTTGACCCTGGCTGGATGCCAGGTGCCCACCAGAGCTACTCTCTCACTGCTTCTTTTCATCTGGACAGAGAAAAGAAAATATAACAAAAGACTCATGAGTCGAAATGAGGACAAGGAGAGATCACTTACCAATTGCCATCATGGGCAAAACAGACTCAAATTTGGGAAAATTAATTCAATTTATTACCAAATAAAATCAGAGAAGGGTAATGAGAAATAAAACCAAGTCTTAAAAAGCTTTCCCCCCACCCCTCCCTGCTTCCCAGGCTCAACTTCACTTCAAATTTTTCTCCACCTTCTCCCTCCAAGCAAGGCAGAGGGACGGGCAATGGGACTTGTGGTCAGTTCATCACACCTTGTCTCTGCCGCTCCTTCCTTCTCACAGTCTTCCTCTGCTCCAGCATGGGGTCCTACTTGTGGGATACAATCCTCCATGAACTTGTCCAATGTGGGTCCTTCCCACAGGCTGCAGTTCTTCATGAACTATTCCAGCGTGACTCCCTTCCACCAGGTACAGTCCGTCAGGAGCAGACTGCTCCAGCGTGGGTCCCTGCAGGGTCACAAGTCATATAGAATCATAGAATCATAAAGGTTGGAAAAGACTATTAAGATAATCAAGTCCAACCATCAATCCAACACCACCATGCCTACTAAATCAAGTCCTGAACTGCCATATCTACACACTTGAACACTCTAGGGAAGGTGACTCCGCCACTTCCCTGGGCAGCCTGGTCCAATGCCTGACCACTCTTTCAGTAAAGAAAGATATCCAATCTAACCCTCCCCTGGCACAACTTCAGGCCATTGCCTCTCATCGTATCGCTAGTTACTTGGGAGAAGAGACCAACACCCACCCTCACTACAACCTCCTTTCAGGTAGTTGTAGAGAGCAATAAGGTCTCTCCCCAGGCTCCTCTTCTCCAGATTAAACAACCCCAGTTCTCTCAGCTGCTCCTCATAAGACTTGTTCTCTAGACCCTTCACCATCCTTGTTGCCCTTCTCTGGACACGGTCTGGCACCTTTGTGTCTTTCTTGTAGTGAGGGCCCAAAACTGAACACAATATTCGAGGCGCACAGTATTCACATAAACTACTACAGTTTGAATAGAAGCTGAACACAGTATTTGAGGTCCTTCCAGCAATCCTGGTCAAGCATGGGCTCCTCTCTCCATGGGTCTACAGGTCGTGCCAGAAGTCTGCTCCAGTGTGGGCTCTCCACAGGGTCACAGACTCCTTTGGGTGTGTCTGCCTGCTCTGGTGTGGGGTCCTCCATGGGTTGCAGGTGGATATCTGCTCCACCATGGACGTTCATGGGCTGCAGGGAGACAGCCTGCCTCACCATGGTCTTCACCATGAGCAGCAGGGGATTCTCTACTCTGGCACCTGGAGCACGTCCTCCCTCTCCTTCTTTATTGACCTTCATGTCTGCAGAGTTGTTTCTCCCACATATTCTCACTCCTCTATCCCATTGCAGGTCTTTTCCTCTTCTTAAATATGTTATCACACAGACACCACCACCCCCAGTGATGGGCTCAGCCTCGGACACAACGGGTCCATCTTGGAGCCGCCTGGTATTAGCTCTGTTGGACACAGGGGAAGCTGATAGCAGCTTCTCACAGCAGCCAGCCCTGTAGTCCCCTCCCACTACCAAAACCTTGTGACACAAACGCAATACAAAAGTAAACCAAACTGTCTATCTTTTCCATTCTTTTTATTTTTTCATCTATTAGCATCTAGATATTTCCACTTATCTCTCTCTAAATTAGAGCAGTACAATAGACTTTCCCATTTCTCATCATGATAACGCTATCCAAAGACAGCAGGAACCCAGTGAGACCATGCCACAGGTGACTGCCTTTGCATTCTGTGCACCTTGGTTTTATCCCAGTGCAAACACAGCTGCCAGAGGCTCTAAAACACGCTCAAGTCTCACCCCTAAAAGGGGGTTGTAAAGTAACCAGGACATGCACACAGGTACACAGACTTGGGAGTGCTATTGAGCCAAGCATTGTGGTTTATTGCAGTTACCACAGTTTTCTCTTCCTTTTTCATGTTTGATGTGGTCTCGCGTTGTTTCTAAGCTGAATATTAAGACTGCAGGCATAGAATACATTTTGCAGTATTAATATTTTTTGGCAGAAGATATATGGCTTAACTTTATTAAATTAGTGACTCGTGACAGTTTGTAATTATTGTACTTGCTGAATATTTTTTTCAAATCATTGTGGTAGTTACTGATACGTTATTAAGTGGTATTAACAAGATTTATACTATGATACTGCATGCTATCTATTTCATGTTTTTAAATAGAATTATTTTATCAGGACATCTTTTTCTTTCATTCTTGAATAAAAAGAGAACTGTGAGATTGAAAACCTGGGAAATTTATTTCTGCCCTTTTTGTTTCATTTCAGGTCCTTTAAGTGCAGACACAGACCTTTCAAATCACTATTATGGTACAAACAGCAGTTCTGTTGCAGCTGCAATCCTGGTACCATTCTTTGCTCTAATATTATCAGGGTTTGCATTTTACCTCTACAAACACAGGTATTGTAAATGCTATTTATTCAGTAACTTAAGAAGCTTTTTGTTGTAATTTTTATAGGTAAGTGTAAATAGAGAAGACAATGCTAAAGCTTTCAAGAATATCTTTACTCTGGAAAGACAGATATTTCTAAGTATTCCCATGAAGGAGTTCAGTGCAGGGCAGATCTTAATGGTGAACAGTTAGAAAAATAAGTCACTGTGTTAAGGAGCAAAGACCTATCAACCTTCTTGATTTGTTAGGCTGAATCAGAGTCAAAACTCAGGTCACAGGTTTTATGCTTCATTTTAATGCTATATTAAATTGAGTGTATGCTGCGTCTTTCAAAATGCTTATGAGTATTAATTATACAAGCTGAAAAATCCATAAATCCCATGAGGGAACAACCCATAATGACTACATGCTGAATAAGCTAGTGGATACTACTAGAATTGGCATCACTTCAGCTCATATGAAACTTTTATATGTCATTGGATAATAGAATAAATCCAACGATCTTGTCTGAAATTTGGCTGAAAAACTGTTGTCTATGTATCTTTTGAACATCTGTTCATTCTCGGTGCTGTCTGGCTAGAGCTTTCTGGAACAATTCGTATTTTTTTGTTTCGAGATACAATACTATGTAACCTCCTTGTGTTATTTGCAGTTTGCAAAATGATGTTTAACAGATAAGCTGATTTTTAGTAATCTGCTCTTAAAATTTTTGTTGAAAAAACTGCTCAGAAAGAACTGTGAGCTCTGTCCAAGAACAAGTTATTGTAAGATGCCTTTCTGATGCATACAGATCTGCATTTGCAGATCTGTCCTATTCTCCAATGAGGGGAACCTAAACAGTAGCATGAAAGCAGAGGCATTCAGATCGGGTGAAGAGATGGAATGTAAAGGAAATATTGCTGTCACTTTACTCTTAGGAAGAGGAGACTAACTAAGAAAGAAATAATAAAACTGTATTGTGACAGAGGGGTACATTTTGTGATTTATTCTGTGAAGTTTGTTGTTTCCAACACAAGCAGTAGAGATTCTGTTTTCTCTTTAGTATAAATATATACATATTTAAGAGCCATAAAACTTTGTCTTCAGACAAGCAGGTATAATCCCAGTTGCCCAGTGACAGGACAAGGGGCAATAGGCACAAACTGAAGCATAGGAAGTTCTGTCTGAACATGAGGAAGAATTTCTTCCCTCTGAGTGTGACGGAGCACTGGAACAGGCTTCCCAGGGAGGTTGTGGAGTCTCCTTCTCTAGAGATATTCAAGACCCGCCTGGACAAGGTCCTGTGTAGCCTGCTGTAGGTGACCCTGCTTCGGTGGGGGGTTTGGACTAGATGACCCACAGAGGTCCCTTCCAATCCCTACTATTCTGTGATTCTGTGCTGGTGCAGCACTGCAGTTCTGCCTACCTTAATCTCATTTAAATGCATTAGACACTTAAAAAAGGAGATGTTACTCATAACTTAATCTTTCAAAGAATAGTTTTCCTTTTTTATATTTTCAGACAATTTCTTCCATTAAACCACAGGTTTTAGAGGAGTTATCAGTGACATACTGTCATCAGAAAATTAAGAAATTGATTACTGATGTAAAGTAACTTTAGGTCACCTTTATTCTCTTCAAAATGAAGGATGTTCCAAAGGAAAGAAAACAGAATCTGTGACTTTTGAAGGGACTTTCTCGAAATTACCTTAATGATCAGAATAACAACATGAAATTTTCACAATGATGCGATAGTAGTTATGTCCCTGGAGGTTCTCTATACCAGAGAATTTGAAGATCGTCTTAGGGGACAATTTTATGGATGTTTCTGCTGTACCAATGTCAGATTAATATCATCTAATTAGAACTAGGTTTGTTAAGCCCTTTTTACACATTTTCTGTACGTTTTTGTCTGGCAGATAGGGATTGCTTCAGGAATGAAGACAGCTTCTCAGTCTTTCTGAATACAATTAAAATATATTTAATTACTTACACTTAGGAAAGCTCCCAGTTAAGATTTCGAAGCAAGTTTTATTACTTGCAAATAAAAATAAGCAGAAAAAGACATATTTATGAGCAACAGAATTATTTGCAGTTTGTCAGTTTCCATTTACTGACATCTTTTCTGTGATAGTTGTCCCTATCTGCTACCCTAAGCAGAATTGTTTTCTACTAGAGTCTGATTTTCAAGAACTCCTTTCGAAAGTTTATCATAAGATTCTTTTCTAAATTGTTTTACATGTATTAAGCACCAAGCATCTACATTTTACACTCCTTCATTCACTTTCTTGCCCTATTACATGTACAGAATTATATAATTATATACTGACTCCCCCTTCATATGTTTGTTTAGGTACTTTTAGATACTAAGAGATTTAAGATTAAAGTAATAAAATATCATCGAATAGGATATCATTTCATGGGATGTATCAGAAAGTCTGCACAGTTCTGTTTTATTTTTCATTTATTGCCTCCATATGTTCTAATAGAACTTTCCATAAAAATGTGAACAGCCTTGAAGTTTTGATATGTTCTTCATGGTGGTAAAATACTATCTGAAATAGAAGAATCATTACTGCAATAGAATTCTTTGTATCTTTTGATATTCAAAAGTCAAAAGTTATATATTGAATATTAGTTAGGATTTGATCAGTCTCGTTACATATGTTTGGACATATAAAATCTGTCAAGTTATTTAGTAGTGCTTATTGCTGGAAGTATTTATGGAGGTAAGTAGGCATGCTACGGCAGGTCTGTCTGGAATAACTGAAGCTGTTGACCCTTATCTGAAGGTTTACTACCCCTAGCAGTGCAACCTATTCAGTACAATTGCTATGTCAGTGCAAGAGTTACCTGACTGAGGCTATGCTGGCTGACTTTTCACTGACTTAGGTTTGGTAGTACCCAGGAGACCTGTTACAGCACTTCAATGGTGCAATGCTAATTTCCTGCTCTGGAATGATAATAAACAGCTGATAGCAGCAAATTACTAAACCATTCCCTCTAACTCTGCTCGAAAACATCTAAGTCAATAAAGTCTGTGGGTGTTTATCTCATCTAAAACCAAAGATGCTGTCGAAAGGATGAATTAGGAGCCACTCACTCTCATCTTTCCATGTACACCTAGTCATCTACTCCATTCAAGTCTTTTAAATTGACAATTTGTATTGATCTTCATCAGAACATTTACACAGAGAGTCCAGTTGCCTTCCTAGGTATCCTGCAAAAATGAGTGTGGGTAAAATCCAAAATCTCCAGGAAAATCAATTGGAATGTGCTAGATTGTGATCAAATTAAATTCAACAATTAAAGATGCTACTGTGTTTTTGCCATTAATATCAGTAGTTTAAAAATATAAGGAGATATATTTGCAAATCGGTAAGGCGTTATTTCAGTAAAACTGGAATAAGTGTTTCCATTCTGTGTAAAGATTCTTTTATGGTCAGACTAGCAATCTAAAACTGAAAAGGCCATCAGAAAATATGATAATTGTTACTACTAGCAGAACATATTATAAGCATTATCAGTTCCAGTGTTACTTTTGTTTGTACTTTTTTTGTAGGTTGCTTTAATTTTAGTTGTCAAGTATGGCACAACAAGCTATGAACTTGTCATTCTTTTGACATTTTTATAATGGAAAACGCATACCTATATTTTGCTTGCATTGTGTCTGTGCTTTGTAGCATCAGTTTGCCCATTGGGAATTTGTTTTCTTCTCTTCATGCAATGAAAAATAACTACCAGACAGATTTCTCTTATTTTTTAAGTCTCTGCAACATCCTTGATGGCTTTCCTTTTATCACTTTTAGACAGTGGTGCAATTTGTGTAGACAGGATGGAAACATTATAGCTAAAACTTACAATAATTGTAGAACATTTATTTTTAAGGGTTACTAATGATAATTTTCTGTCTTTTTTTCCCAGAACAAGACCAAAAGTACAGTACAATGGGTATGCTGGACATGAAAACAGTAATGGACAGGCTTCATTTGAAAATCCCATGTATGACACAAACTTAAAACCCACAGAGGCAAAGGCTGTGAGATTTGATACGACTCTGAACACAGTTTGTACAGTGGTATAGCCTTCAGTGCCCAATATGACTGATTCATAGCCATACCTCTGATGGACAAGCAGTAATTCCTTTGGTGCCATATACCAGTTTCCCTTCTTCTCTTGGCTTTGCTGCTGTAATCTTTAACATCTTCTGTCAGCCTACATGCAGCTAAATTTTCTGGTAAAAATGTGTCAGTCTTCTGGGGATCAGACAAAGAATATTTTTTCATCTTAAAGCTGAATCAAAATGCCTGGCTGCGTCTGCTTCAAATCAAGGCACACTTTAAGGAAGACTGCCGAGTCATGCCAATTTGTCAAATTTAATGCCTCAGACTTTCATATTTGTATGTGGCTGGATGCCTTTCAATGCATTCTTCTGGGCACTTGGATAAATCCTTTGAGTACTGTGACAAATGATAGCACCACAGATTATCCCCAGGAATATTCTGAAGAAATAAAGCTCTCTTGAAGGAGAAGACAACCTTCCTTGAGGTTGCATACACCTACAAATGCTTTACCATTGAAATCTTGCTAAAATTAAAGAAACTTACAGTGTATCTCATACATAGGACAGTTTGCCAATTTCCCAATCAGCCGTTATATTGCAAAACGTTAATGCACAATTTTTTTGCACTAGAGCATTATGGATGACTGAGTAAGGTACTGGTAAAAATATACAGGGTTTCTACACGCTGTCCATTGTATATAGACATTCACTCACTCTTTGCCAAGCAAAACATTCCACAATAAATTTTCTTGGAATACTATGAGCCCCGTGCTTAGCACCAGTTAAAATCTTGTGTGATGGAAGACAGTATTTTTTTGTCAATTTTTGACTAAATTTCTTGGTAAACATGATCACAAGTCACTGGAGAGTTTCAGCCAGAACAAGAGCCCATTTCTAAGAAATTTTCATTGTCAGTATTGTTTTCTTCTGAAATCAGTCATCAGTCACCATTGTCAGTATCATACTATTTAACAGCAGGGGGGTCAGCGGCTATTGCTGCTTGCCATGTACAAATGTGAATAGTAATTTATTTTAGATAGCTCATCAAGCCTGTGAGCCTGTGCTCATAATACAGTCTTCCCTTTTGCATTTTTTTCCATTTTTTCCTGTAATAAGACATCATTTTCTGATGTTACATGGAACTAAAACACATTCCAGTAGCATATGTAAACCCAGCGCAAATTGTCTGTAAAAAACTGTCATTCAATTTCTACTTTGAACAGAGAAATATTCAACTATCTTTGCTTTCTGTTTCTTTCCACATTTCTTAAACACACTGCTTGCTGCTTTTGTACTTACACAGATTGACAAAGAAACTTTGACGTTTGTAAATATGAATGAGTAAATCATTAACACTTGCTTAGAATTAGAGATTTTATTGAATGAAAACAAACAAACAAATAAAAGATGCCATTGGGCAGATTTATTAAATCAAGTTTTAAAATTAGGAAATTACAGGAAATAAGGAAACAAAATCTCATTTCAGTTGTACAAGCTGAACTCAGAAACCAGGAAAATTGGTTTGCTTTTCTTTACAATTCAGGGTTGTTTTTTATTCTTGTTGTTTTGTTTTCATTTTCTCAGTTTCAAACTGTCCTAATGTCTACTTGCTATCAAAAACTGTAGAAAAAATGATTCTGAACTCCATATGTGTGGAGGTCTGGCTGTTATACACAAAACAAAAAGTTAATGTAAGCCCAGTAACAGGTTTTGCAGTTAATGTTGCAGAACGCAAAGAAAATTTCAAAGGTAACCCGTGGTCAGCATAACAACTCTACATCTGTTAGATGAAAATACCAGCAATATAATACAGTATTGTAGGGCCTCCAGCTGTTATATTCTTCCTATGAGTAAGAAACTCTGAAGAAAATTTAATAAATAATCCTTTCCAGTCAGTTCCTTGTTTATTTTGTTAGTAGTTTTTGGCTTTCTTTTTTGTTCGTTTCTGAGGTTTTTGTGCAGGAAGTTTCATTTATCTCTCACATCTCAGAGCCCTTCTTATTTCCTGAGAAAGAACAAAATCATCAGGTCAGTGTTGTCCTGATCCTCCCCCGTGTAGAGGAAGTTGCTCTGCAAATGAAGAACTTCCTTAGAAACAATGGGCCAGGGAGGGAAGGTGTTGTGTGATTAAAGTTTTTGACAGGTGTTCAAAATCGGCATTGCTGCTTTGGAAGTCTTTCTGTAATGGCAACGGCAGAAAACAATTGGATTATTGAAAACAAGAGCAAAATTCTAGCTAGGTAGCTATTGTCGATATTTTCCACTTCTGCCCTTACAGTGTACTCTTTGGTGACCTGTGTCACTACCACCACGGAGAAATGTGTTGGAGGAAAGGTCCCAGAAAAGAGAATAGTTAAATTATTTGATCATTTGTGTTAGAGAGCCCAGATCCTGTGAATACTTTATCCAGTCGTTCATTTTGGGGAGGTTATGTTTATCCCAAGGGAGTGTTACTTGATCAGGGACACTCAAAATTGGGGCACACTGGCAAATTATCCCAAGATGTTTGTTTGCAATATTGAATAAACAGGAGCTTCAGACTGGAACCCAGGTAAAGGAAAGCTCTCATAGTTTTGTGAAGTCTATAGACATCCTTCAGATGCCTCTCCTTCTCCACTATATTTGAGTCTTCTGTTCAGGTTGGATCTCTTTCTCCTGAAGTTATTTTAGAGAGGGCTGTGTATGCATGCACTTATATGTGGTGTTTCATCAGAATAAGACTCTTAAAATGTTGTGCAAAGGCCAGGTAGTGGCAGCCAGGAAATCTGCTTTCTGAGATATATGCAGAAGACTTTACCCCCAGTGTTGACCAGATCATTACGATGGGCTAATAATACATGCTATATATTTTTTTTTAAAAAAAGGTTATGTGCTTCAAAGCTGTTAAAAACTGCTGCTTGTATCACACATCTTGCCTTTCTCCAGGCTAGCTGCAATAATTTTTTTTCTGGTGTAAAATATTTTGTAAACAAAGAAAAGCTGTTATTAAAAAAAAAAAAAAAA
>Ga0065711_1033826_pt1 | contig 24766 bp, 16 predicted proteins | sample Hoacrofraction12_FD_59098 | JGI IMG/M metagenome (GOLD analysis project Ga0065711, IMG submission 59098) | Hoatzin crop microbial communities from Cojedes, Venezuela - Epithelial fraction 12 v2 (version 2) | ecosystem: Host-associated > Birds > Digestive system > Esophagus > Crop | place...
GAAGCAGAGGAAGTTCCATCTGAACATGAGGAAGAACTTCTTCCCTCTGAGGGTGATGGAGCACTGGAACAGGCTGCCCAGGGAGGTTGTGGAGTCTCCCTCTCTGGAGATATTCAAGAAGTGCCTGGACAATGTCTTGTGCAGCCTGCTGTAGGAGACCCTGGTTCGGCAGGGGGATTGGACTAGATGACCCACAGAGGTCCCTTCCAACCCCTACCATTCTTTGATTCTGTGATTCTGTGAATCATAGAATATCTGAAGTTGGAAGGGACTTCTAAGCATCATCGAGTCCAACTACCTGCTTCTTGCAGACTATCTAAAACTAGACCATACGACCAAAAACATTATCCAGATGCTCCTCGAACTCTGACAGGCTTGGTGCCATGACTACTTCCCTGCGGATCCTGTTCTAGTGACCGATCACAGTCTCCATGAGGAACCTTTTTCTGATGTCCAATCTGAACTTTCCCTATTGCAGCTTCATTTCTTTTCCTCGTGTCCTGTTGCTGACCACCAGAAAGAGGTGATCAGCATCTTACCCTCCATTGCCCTCCTTGAGGAAGTTGTATACTGCGACAAGGTCACCTCTCAGCCTTCTCTTCTCCAAGCTAGACAAACCAAGTGACTTCAGTCGCTCAGTGTCTTACCCTTGGGACCTTTCACCATCTTGGTCGCCCTTCTCTGGACACACTCTCATAGTTTGATGTCCTTCTTATACTGAGGCGCCAAAAACTGCACACAGCGCTTGAGGCGGCGCCTCACCAGTGCATTGTAGATTGGGACAATGACCTCCCTCAATCAGCTATCTATGCTATGCTTCATCCATCCCAGGACACAGTCGTCCGTTTTGGCTGAAGGGCACACTGTTGACACATATTTAACTTGCCGTCATCTCAAACCCCAAGATCTCTTTTTGTGAGGCTGCACTTCAGACACTCATCTCCCAATTTGTGTATACAAGCAGGATTAGCCCACCCCAGGTGCAGAATTGTAGAAGCATGGAATAGTTTGGATTGCATTTCAACTATATGAGGTTGCTCAGACCCCTGTCCGACCTGAACTGAAAGGTTTCAAGGCATGGGGAATCTACCACCTCTCTGGGTAACCCCTTTCAGTGTTTCACCACCCTCATTGTAAGAAATTTCTTCCTTAAATCTAGTCTAAATGTACTCTCTTTTATTTTAAAGACATTGCTCCTTGTTCTGTCACAACAGGTCCTGCTAAAAACGTTGTCCCCCTCTTTCTTCTAGGCCTCCTTTAAGGACTGAAAGGCCATCATAAGGTCTCCCTGGAGCTTTCTCTTCTCCAGGCTGAACAGTCCCAACTGTCTCTGCCTGTCCCTCATAGGAGAGGTGTTCCATCCATCTGACCACTTTTGTCTCCCTCCTCTGCACTTGCTCCAACAGCTCCATGTCTTTCTTGTGCTGGGGACTCCAGAGCTGGATGGAGGACTCCAGGTGGGGTCTCACCAGAGAGGGCTAGAAGGGCAGAATCCCCTCCCTGAATCTGCTGACCATGCTTCTTTTGGTGCAGCCCAGAACAAGGTTGACCTTCTGGGCTTCGAGTGCACACTGCTGAGTCATGTTGAGCTTCGGTCAACCAACAGTCCCAAGTTCTTCTTGGTGGGGATGCTCTCTATTCCTTCATCCACCAGCCTGTATTGATCCCAGTGGTTGCTCCCACCCATGTGCAGGACCTTGCACTTGACCTTGTTGAATGTCATCAGGTTCACACGGGCCACTTCTCAACCTTGTTCTGTTGCCTCCGGATGGCACCTCTGAATATTTCAGAGTGTGGAGCTCAGAAAATTAGATGAGAACTCTACGCCATTTGTAAGTTCGTGCAATGTAAGGTCTGTCAGCTTCACCTTGCTCTAACATTCTATTTGATATCCACTGCAACTATAGAATCTGAAATCCGCAAACTGCACAAATTTACTCGGCAATTTTGTGACACCCTGTAATTACTTCAGACTATGTCATCAACGACTACAGATCAGCTCTCCAAAAGCCTGGCAAATACATTGAAGTTTGTTTGCAGTATTGCACCTTAGGCTTTAGACAGGGTTTTCCAAAATCTGCATATTCAATCACTATTTCTTCACTCCCTGATATGCTGCCAAAATTTCTCTAAGACTTCACTGAAGAACTCTAATGACATTGTCAACCTGTTGCATATAACTGACAATTTTAACCTTTATGTTTTCATAAACATTCAATAGTTCTTCCCATACCACTTCCAAATAATATCTATTTTTGTGTTTCTGGATGATGTGTTTTAGACAGCCTCCCGCATGCCAGGCTATTCAAAACTGCAATATAACCCACAGTTAAATAGAGAATTATATGACATAGATTTCACCATCTGGCATAGGAACTTGATCTTTTTTAGATGTTCTAAATGATTTGCCAATCAAGAATATTTCTTTAGGTAGTTGTTATGCAGTCATGACACTCTTCATTACATGAAAGTATATAAAAATAGCACTAAAATTCAGGCTGTACACACTTTAGGCACATCTGTACAATTGAGTACAAAGACATTTGCAATGATTCCAAAACACCTAATGTACGTGGCAACTTAGTCCTGTAAACACTATATCTACATTTGAATAGCAATATGTTAAAGTCGGTAAGTTCGATCTAGAGGGAAAGCTTACAAGAACGCAGCACAATTTCGTATTCACAATAACTATAAGTATATTGATTTCAGATAGGAGTTGATCCAGACAGTGTTGTATGATGCCATTAATACAGGTCAGCTCTTCACTAACTCAGAAATTTTTCTACCACACTTCACTGTGTAGAAGTGTCTTATGACATCATTCTAAGTAGAGAAGAGGAATTAAAAAGATACTATAGTCTGATATGCTTGTTAAGGTGAGGTCCTTGGGTCACATATACAAAAGAAAACCTTGGTTTTCAACAGAGCTGTATCAACTGAGTTCTGCCGTTCACTACCTGAAAAAGCATATCTATTTTAGGGTTTATTTTAATTTATATTTCCAGGAACAAGCAATGTTTTCCTGAGGAATTCAGGATTAGAAATGGACCATCAGCATTTTTTATTAGCATTATATGCTTTCCTACAGTACATTTTGGGGAATCACAGACTCTGAAAGTGGAATATGACAAACTGCTGAAAAGTTTTTTGTGTGTGTTTTTTTAGTGATTTAAAATAGATTGATGTACAAGAACAACAATGGCGTCTTGCAGCAAAGAATCCTGAGACAGTTTTCAGAAAAACACAAATACTTAAAGTCACAGAGAGATACCTCTTAAGATTGTGCAAGATAAACATTGTAAATCCCAAGGACTCTACTGAAAATCTCAGTGAGTGCTCATGTTCTCTAACAGGTATCTTAATTTCTTTAAATCTGTCCGACAGTTCTTAAAAACTCCTCTGATCATGCCTATGCCCATAACTCACAAACTGTGACAAGCTACTGAAAAAGCAGATTTTTAAAAAGTACGCCTAGATCTGTTGTCTTAATTTGTGATAACTTACTTAAGCTTCACAACAAAGCAAGTCAACAGATCAGTCAAGTACCCTGCTGCTCCAGTGTCCTGACACTGCCAGACTGGTAGTTCTTCACAGTAACGATACAACAGTGACTCCTAGTTCAGAGTAGTCAGAGAGGAGGCTGAAACAAAATAATAAAAAAATTAACTGCATAATGGTGGAAGGAGGGTAAGCATCAGGCAAAAAGGCTTCAGTGGAAGTTGCTTTTTTTTCAGGAACCTGGCATTCTGATGCGCCATTGGTGCTTGAACAGCTCATGACTGATTGTGCACAGAAGCTGCCACTTCGTTTGAAGTGTGAGCTGGCCATCTAGGAAGAAATTCTGAACACAGATACATTTGGCTGCTTGACTACAGTGCATGGGCTGCTTCAGCTCACCAAGTATGTACACTGTAAACACGTAGTACTGAATGCAAAAAAACACCACAGGTTCATATTACCACCTCTAACCTCAGCAATTTCTTCAGCTGGCAGAAGGATTAATCCAATCAGTATATTTTACCTGAGTCTAAGATCACGGAGACAAGAGCACACTAACTAAATACATAAAATCAATCCTAGCTGCAATTATTAAATTATCAGGATAATTACCTACATTTTCATCTCTGTGTCAAATTATGTGATGAGTAAGTAGCCAGGGAAAGCAAAGGCAAGAATCCTTCCATTTTATCCTTTTTCTACCAGCATGCATATCTCATTTCTACTAAATAATTTATAGAATATTTTCAGGTTGTCTACTGAAAGCTAAAGATATTTTTATGTATCATTAAAGAATCTGATGACCTATATCCAGATGTGATGGAGAAGTCCCACGGGCTCAGTTAAAACTCCTATCATTACCTACTTTAACTCCACAAGATACTTGAACTGAATCTGTTATGCTATTGCTTTTTTGCCATCAGGCATTTCACATACTCAAGTGTATGAATGCAATCAGCTAAATGCCGCTTATTTCTTGACAGTGATTCTGTGACAGGACATGAATAGCATTTGCTGAACCAAAGAAACTACAGTTACAAGTCATAGACTGTGTTTTAAAAAAAAAGTAAGGTTTCAGCTACACTTTTTTAGTGGAGACTAATTGTCTTTCTATAATCTGGAACCTTTAAAAAGAAAGTTCTCAATATCCATGCTGAGGTAATTAACATGAGTATGAGTTTCAGGATTTGGTCCCCAATCTATAATATATTTCAAACTGCAAATTCTTGTGACTGAACTTTTCAAAATCCATTTGACGCAGAAAAAAAGAAAACACAGTGAAGGAGCCTGAACTCCTTCTTCTGGCAAAATGCCTAATGAACCTCATGAAAATGTTTGAGGAAAAAATGTACTGATGGACCTTTTTAGCTACATACAGCAAAAAACAAAAGTAAACAAAAATAATTCCTTTCCTTATTGATAAGAAAAAAAAAATCACAAAGCTACTATTTGTAGCACGTCTTCTTTCTATTGATAGATTTCATCTCATCTGGGCAGGAGGGCAGGGTGTGTGGCAGGGATGAGTAATGCAATAGCCTACCTTCACTTTTGTAAACAAGCCACGCTTTGTTCAGAACTTGTTTTCCTTGGCTGAAACATGGCTTTACCTAGTAAAGAGTGTTATTAGACCATATTTCTTTTCTCACTTTCAAATATTTTCTCCAGCTCACCACAAGCTTTAAGACCCCAGAGGGACCTAAAACTTCTAAGAGCTTTCACAAAAACAGATGCCTCAAACCAAACAGCACCTCAACAGGTATGTGATTTGAAGTTGGTTTCTCTCTAAAAGAAGTTCAGCTTTCAAGTTGAGCCAACATTTTAGAAACATGTCATGAGTTCGTCATCAAAATCTAATCCATAAATTCTCTAAGATCTCTGTAAAACTGATATAAATTCTCTCTTATTTTTGATCTGAGAGACTTTTAAATATTTTTCTTTGTATTTACTTCCTTTTTTTCTATTTTGCAAAAATATGTTCTTTTTTCAGCTTACCTAATATACCTAAAATGGCTACAATTGTTTCCATTGTATAAATTTCAGAAGCACTTCACTATAACTGAACATCCTTGCCTTCCCTCAGCCTCTCTGAAAATGTCAGCGTTTATCTGGGATAAGATGAGTCCACTAATGCTTCAAGAGCATAAAAGGGAAAACAAGTTATTTTTTGCTGATGGGTTTTCTTCTTCCTGAGGAAGAAATTAAGTTGAAACATGTAGACAGGAAATTTATTCTGTCTTTTTCATGGTGATGTAAGTGTGCCAAGTAATATGACTAAAAATAAGTGATCTATTCTGCCCTAAGTATAAGCACTGGAGAATCTGAACTAGAAGCAGGCATTGAAGAACAATTCTTTACTGCACAAGAGGTCAAAGAGACAAAAGGACTGTATGCTTAAAACAGAGCCATGCAAGGAAAAAGCTCATCATCTTCTGTGTATATGTAAGCAATCAGACGAAATACAGGAAGTCACTATTTTTTTTCCCTCTGGCAAAGCAACTGTGTCATACAAGAGCAATGATTTTATTCCTCTAAATAAAACAGGAGTCATTCTTGCTCAAATAATCATGGAATTCTTAATGCATTCTGTTTATTTTGATGAAAGCTGTTAGCATTTTTCAAACATGGAATTCTTCCTAATAGGTCAAAGTAGGTCCATACATCTAAGATCACATTTTTGCAAAGATCAGGGTAACCTCATCCATCTGGTTAAAAAATATTTGTGAAATGAATGTCTTCATACATATCAGATTTAATATGTATTAGTTAACAGCATTTTATATTTGTGATCATTTTGTGGCAAGATGCATTTAAGAAAAGTGACTTATTTTGAACAAAAGAAAGAAATGATAAGATGGCATTTCTCTCCTTCAGAGTAGAATAACCTACCCTTCAATCACCATTATAGATTTTTTAAAAATGTCCTGAATAATTCCAAGAAAAAAGGTGTTTTGCAAGGTATCAGTAATGTACAAGAAAACACGGAAAAGTAAAACAAGGGCGACCCCTTGTGGCCTGATTCTCGTCTAATTAAAAACTCCATTCGGGGTTCTAATATTGATTTTAATATACCATGAAAGTAATTGTATTTTCTATAAGCAAATATGACAGTGCTCAAACAATCCTAAATGCTTCATAATATCAATAGATAGATTTCTGACATAAATCAACATATCTTGTTTTTATTTACGGAGTAAACAAAAATATGTACCTCTCCAGTCTTTAAGAATGGGAGTGGTATTGCTTGGATAATTCATGATCTAAAAATTCTCATTGAAGTTTTTAACTTAAAATGAAATACATGATTCTACTTCCAGGTTATTTTGATGACAAAAATAGTCATTTTTAGGTGGATTTTTATATCAAACTGTCTTCTGGAGGCTGTAAGTGAAAATATTGCTCATTAAAAATATCCAGATAAAACGTTCTGCCTTTTCTAGACAAAATTCTGTTTGAAATTTTGCTCAGATACCATAATAAGCATATTTTTTGACAAAACTTCTTCACAAAATGATTATTAACTGGAAAAAAAAAAGGAAAAAAAAAAGAACAGAAAATAATTTGCCTGGAAATTTGTCTGGTAAAGCAAACTGTCTACCAAAATTGCTTTTTTTTTAATGTAACTGGAGAGAGTTCACTGCAGAGAAGCAGATAACCCATAATCATTTAGACAACCTCAGGCAGAAAGCGAAGAGAATGAAGTGAAAGAGAAAGCAAAAAGATTAGAAAAAGACAGTCAGGCCCCTCAAGATGAATTCATAAGCAATGGGAAAAGGGAATTCAGGACTTTACAAGAAGAGGAAGTATCTTATAGATAAAGGAGTTACTATCGTTCTAGCCCAATTAAAAGAAAAATTATAAAAGGCTGGTGACAGTCAGAGATAATTGCCTTAGCAGTGCTAGTTAAAGCTACAGCTGTTCCAGATTTCTGAGCAATGTGATCTTCTCACAGGGGAATGAGGGCACCAGAAGAATAAGCCACTCTGCTCTTGGCTAAAACCATCAGTCTCCACATGTCTTTCCTCTGTGATTTCATTGCAGTTAATTCAATATAGACCCAGGAACAGCAAGTCATAGGTGAAGGAGACTTTTTGCAAAGCACAGATCTCTTCTGACCAAGGTGCCACTCACTGCATTAATATTCCCCTCAGCCCAACTTGAAGAATTTAGGGTATTTTCAAAAGTGAAGTACTGTAATAGATCACGAGATACCAATAAAACAAACAAACACCCTATGACTTAGTTCTTAAGACAATTGTGCTAACTCTTTGACTCCTTCTTTGCTTTACATAAGTATTCTGATGAGTAGTTTGATTGTTGTTGCCACACAGTCCTGCAAAAGAAACACACAGAACTTAAACAGACAGATGACCTGTTGTATTATGTCATCTCCAAAATACTTACACCATATACATAATCATGTTAGGACTCATTCACAAGGGGAATAGACTGGCTTGGAAGTGTAGGATCCTATGGAAATGGAAAGGTTTACTGTTGGATTCATACATAAACTCATGTTACTACACTATGAGAGCCAGTGCTTTTCTTAAAGGCTGTCTCCATGACACTTTTCTTCATTCATTATTAACACCAGGGAGCTACTCTGATGTGATGCTCCAGTCCCCATAAGCACCCAGGCTGAGCCAAGCCATGAGCCCTGTGGCACTAGGCCCACGGTGGATCTGCAGCTCTTGCAATGCTCAGAGTCTCATTACAGTTAGCCGGGAACAAACCACACATATGGGACAGGAATTTACCGCTAGCTTTTAAAAGTTTAACAGTCCACATTATCTAATTACTACAGAAAAGCCCATTAATTATCCCCTTAAATCTGTTAAGGAGAAAATCCTTCTTAGATTCTACCCTTTTATTTTCCAGTGTTACGCTCTCCCGTCCAGTGTTACTCTGGGGTATTTTCTGTTGACTATTTCAGCCATCCTGACCAGGGCCCTGCTTGAATCTCTGGGGGCACATTTCTTCTCCCTCCCTTTCATTTCCTTCCGGGGGCCCCTCGTGGGAGGGAAACAGGTGCCCCTCCATGCTGTGCCACAAAGGGCAGTTGCTTCCCTCTGTTTGTCTGCTGGCAAGAGATAATTAGTCTGTCCTCCTTCAACTTCAGACATTTTTATGGACGAGTATGCATCTCTTTCTCCATTGGAGTCATGCCTTTCTTGTTTTCATGTAACTCATTTGGTTAGGACTATAATTGAATTCATGCATGCACGTCCTTAATACATCAGCCCAAAAACTTATCTCCCAAAGTGACCCCCCCATGGGGTCTTATAAAGACTAACAACTAGATAAACAGGTGATGTGATTCCCAGTACTCTCCCAGTCTCAGATTGTTTTCAGCTCTCAAACATCCATGGACTGAGGGTTGTCTTAGGCCTGCTGAATCTTCTTTACAGTAATCCACATTTGATCAGTCCTTGAATACTTGTCCTGGTTTCTTGAGTCTTGCAAACTTGAATCTGCAACAGCCTGTGGCAGTGTTCCACAGGCTAGAGGCAGGCACTATCCTTCAGTACTTCTCTAGTTCTTGTCAGGGAAAAGATAAATTATCTTCTATTCACCCTCTTCGTGCTACTCATTTGGAAATTCTTTGCCACGTGATTCCAAAACTGGGACAGATTTTAAAATATTTCAGTAATTTAAGTAGAAACTTTCTAGGTATTTATAAACTGTTGTGCATGCAAGTCATGCCACATAAATCCTGCTAGATGACTTGCTGTATCTTGGTATGTCTAAACACATAAAAAACTGCTCAAAATGTGTAGAATGATGAAAAGCAGAAACATATCTTGCTACTATTAGCAGTTCAGATTACTTTAAGATATTATGTTGAAAAGGGCTTACATTAGCCTGACTGAATTTACAATGTGGCTGAATGGTTTCTAGGATCAGAAAGACAATTATTTTTAGGAGAATACTGATAGATATTATTTCTAAACTTTCTTTCACTGTGGAGGCATGTTGGCTCCATATATCACTTATAAATTATATTATTTTGAATATGAAATGGAATCATGACCACTAGGTTCTCCTGTTCCTTGGTTCTCATCATCCCCTGCATTTCCAATTTACTGTGTTGTCTTTCAGACTTTATGAGGTGGATGAAAAGCACTAATGATCTGAGCATAAATAATCATATGGGACAGAACTAATACAAATCACTGCTGAGACATAGACATGTCCAAGTATAGAGACAATCTGAAGTTTTACAAGCAAAATAAAAATGCGTATGCATTCATATATTTGCTAGTCAATGTTTCTTCATCCTAGTTACGCTTTTGTTTAATATGGGATCAAGTCAATACATTACAGAAAACCAACTTTTTACATTCTGCATTTTCGATCATCTATGAAAAGGAGTTATGACCTTGAAATCTTAAGAAATGGCAAGGCAGAAACTCTGTGTTTGTTCACAAAACATAATTCCAAAAAGGGCAAGACACAATTTCATTTCATAATGTAGCACACTGAGAAAGTAAAAAAATTGTACTTTAAGAGAGCAGTGCTACAGACCAACAAAACTACTTATTGTAAGCTGCCTAGGAATTCTGATGACTGTGGTGACATTATAAAATATAACTGATAGTATTGTTTTGGAGAGTAAGTATTATTTCCTTTTTTGGATTTAGCCTGGGCAGATATTTAAATCTATGTATTACCATGCTGAGCCAAGATGCTAAATTCGGTATACTTTTATTTTCAAGAGTTTTAATGGCTCTGTAGTCAGTAAGTAACTCTTCCTGGGGCACTGCAAATCTAGAATCTTTCTTTTGTTCCTGTATGGCCCTTTGTGTGGCCTCTTTTATGGCCTTAAATGAAGACTGGTCTCATATGACCATTCCTTGTTTTCTTGAGAATATGATGTCCCGAGTCCTAGGTTTCAGTTTCATGCACATTATCTGTGTAAGCCTCACTAGCTGTTTTTCCTAATAAGTAGGGTGATGTTTTTTTCACTGCTTCTAAGCTTTTAATACCATGCCAAAATATTAATATAATTTTCAGTAACTGACTTTTGTAACTGAAACAAAATTCCACATTACTTGACTAACTACACACTGGGGTAGCCCTTCCAAAAACTACGATTTTCTGTAACACATATGTAGCTAAAACAAATTTTTAAAATGTCTTCAAGGAAATAATATATAGATAACGCCACTGTTTCTTTTCTTTAATTAATTTTATAGTCTTAATTACACTACAGTTTGAAATGAATATATATACAAACTTCTAAAACACATCAGTCACTTTTAATTTTCAGAACCAAGTCTTAGTGCAACTCCAATGACATTTTCTTTAATCAAAAAGTGCATGGACTTTTTGTTTTTTTAAAGAAATTTCTAACTAAACATGGATAATATTTTCACTTCCCTTTTTTATGTTATCCTTATAAGGAAAGCAGTGTTTACTGCCCAAGGCATTTGATCTTTATACATGTCCTATCCTATGTATAGAAAACAGGAAGTAATACAGAAGCTGAAGAGATCTGCAATGGTTGAATGAATTGGTGGATGGTTAGGTATGCAGAAAATCTGTTCTATCCCCACATGCAAAGAATGTCATCCGCAGTGTAATGTCCACACGACAGCCAGTGACAAGCAGAGTATCCAGGGGTCAATACTGGGGCTCATTTTGTTCAACATCTTTGTCAGTGATCTGTACAATGGTATGGAGTGTAACATCAGGAAATCTTTTAATGGCATGGAACTTGGTGGAGTGACTGACACAAGTGCCAAAGTGTCAGTTCAGAGGGACCTCAGAAAGTCAAGAACTGGGCCAATGGAAACCTTATGAGGGTCAAGAATGGAATCACAGAATTGCTTGTGTTGGAAGAGATAGCTTGAAATGGTCTAGTTCAGCTCCCCCATTCAGAGTCATCTAACATACATCTTCTGTTGAGAAAAATCTGCCTCCCTCATCTTCATTCCCTTCTGTCAGGCATTTATACATATTGATAAGATCTCTACCTGATCCTTCCTTTTTCCAGGCTGAACAGTTCCATCTTTCAGGCTCTCCTCATATGAAAGAAGTGCTGGACTTCAGTAAGTCCCTACCTTTATAGTACTAAGGAGTCAAGGACTGGACACGGTACTCCAGATGTAGTCTCACCAGTGCTGAGTAGAAAAGAAGGATTGCCTCCCCTGAACTGCTGACAACATTCTTCTTAATGTAGTCCAGAACACTGTTGACCTCCTTTGCTATGAGAAAGGATTGCTGACTCATACTCAGCTGCCATCCACAGAACCCCAAAGTTCTGTGTAGAGCAACTTTCCAGACAATTGACACTCAGTGTGTCCTGGTGCCTGGGGTTATTCACCCCAGGTACAGAACTTTGCATTTCTCTTTGTTAAATTTCATGCGATACCTCTCAGCCCATTTATCCAGCCTCTCTAGTTCCCTCTGAATGGCAGCACAACCATCCATCAGTGACTTCTCCCGGTTTTACATCATCTGTGAGAACTTGCTGAGGGTGCACTCTGTCCCAGCGTCCAGGCTGTTAATGTAGATATTAAACAGTATCAGTCCCTGGGGTACACTAGTGACTTGTCTCCAGCTGGACTTTATGCCATTGATCAAAATCCAGCGGGTCTAGTTGTTCAGATAGTTTTCAGTCCAACTCACTGTATACCTATGTAACTCATATTTTGTTAATTTGTATCTGAGGATTTTGTGGATCATGTTCAGTACTCTTTAGAATTCTGGTTCTTCTGTTGCCTTATATTTGCCAAACAAAAAGTAAGGAACCCCAATCAGTAGGTGATGAGAAATCTTGTCAAAAGGCTTTCTTTTATCAGCAAAAGTCTATCACTATTTGAATATTAACATTATTACAATAGAAAAGTACAAGCAGCACACTTTAAGAAAAAAATAGACCATTACAGTTCTGTATGTATGTGAATTCATCATCAATTCAGGGTGTTTACAATCTCACATATATTCAGAAAGAGTACATGTATATTTCTTTCTTTTCCTGTAAACTATTTATCCAGGTATAGGTAACTTGTCAAAGGTCCAGATCACTAAATTTGAACAAAGACTGCCAAATTCTGTCTCCAATTCAGTAAGATACATGGGATGTGATTTATGTGCAGACACTTATTCCCACTGAAGCCTCACACAGTGTGTAACTCATGTAGAATTCACTGTTACAGGATATTGGGAACACTGACAATATGTACGAGGTAAAGTAAGTAATAAGTAGACAAATTCATGAAAGAAAAATGCAAGTGGATATTATAAACAGTGGACAAAATGCAACACTTTGCTCAGGAAAGAAAGAAACCTCTGACTTCCACAAGGTGAAAAGATATATGATGTGCAAGATACATCTGTACATCTGTTGCTTACAATATTTTCCTAGTCATCTCCTACCATCTCCAGTAACATCACTAATACGCTGAATATTGTAACCTTACCAGCATCCCGATTTTATATTCTTAAGGTTAATAGAAGAAAAAACCAAAACAAAACAAAAAACAATTTAGGGCAACAGGAACATGAATAGTCCTGCTGAATTCAGTAGGATTGCTCAAATATTGCAAGTTAAATTGTGGTTGAAGTACAAGTATTTCTTTGTTCAAAACCTAGTATAAGGCAAAGTTTTTATTACATCAAAACACTGTATCATAGATAGACAGTGCTTCCCCCTATTTTTTTCCTAGAGAAGTACTTCATTTGACTTTAAATGAATGTGGTTGTAACTGCAGCTGAAATCACAAATTGACTATAACACATCTCTTGACAGTAAAAGAGTTTTTCATGGACTAGTGCCACAGATGGCTGAACTCTGAGTGCTTTGTACTGCTGTCTTGTAGGAATTTTGGAAACAATCATTACTTCCTGTTAATATTCTGTGACAACATTTTAGGATGCCTGCGAGGTAAAGACTTCAGTTCTCACAAGGTAATTACATTTACCAATTAATCTCTACATAATATTCCAACAGAAGAAGGTGTTTTTGAAAAAAGTCTCCATTTTATTACTGTAATGTGCAAGATCGTATGTTTGTTAAGATCGTATATTCTGTTGTTTAAAAACAAGAATGGCTAATGTCTTCTATTCTCTCAGTCATTAACAGGTACCTGAAATCTCCATAGAGCTGTACGGATTGACAAAAGATGTTAAATCACTAAGCTGCAAGCAATGCAAGATTTCTCATAAGCAGGTCGAGAAATCAATGAAAAATAAAACTTCAGTGTGAAAATATAACGAAAAAATACTATAATTATTTCTTCTTTTACTAGTGAAAGTGTTAGTAAATGTAAGGAATATATACATTATTTACATTTAAGCCTACTTATGTCGTTTCTACTTGTTAAAATACTGGCATTTTTTATGTTCCTTACTGATGGTAGTACTTAGGCAGAAGGAATAATAGGTGTCTAGTCAAACTTGAAGTCACAGAATAGCTAGTGTGATTAATCAGTGACAAATAATTAGGCAGGTAGAGCCCTTTTTGTGTCATTGAATTCCTTATGCTTTGATGAAACAGTTGCTTTCATCATTATTAATATTATTAAAAATTTTCATTATTCATAAATGATGACATAATATGAAGGCTTCATTACACAGGCAATTTTAAATTATTCACTTCAGTTACTAATACATGAATGAACCATTCTAGGAGACTGTCAACTTCACAATGGATTCTTATAAACAGAAGATTTTATAAGATAGAAGATTTTAGAAGATGTAATATTTTCTAAACACAAGATGTTATAAGACATAAGATTTCATGAGCAGAACAGGAGAACCTGTAGTGTTTTCTTTCTTTTTTGTTCACAAAATAGCAAATTGCAGGAATATTTTGAATAAACAGAATGGATTGATATTTATATGTAGTTCAGTGGTCTTTGTCATGTTCAGTTTCAGCAAGAAATGTAGTTCACCATGTAGAATAAGTAAAGACAGCTTAAAGAATACCTTTTCTGCCAGTCATTGTGGTCACCAGAATCTGATGGTTTATTGCTCAACAAAACAAAAAAAATAATACTTACAAATACTCCAGAAATTGTTAAGCTTTCTAAGCCAATATGAGGATCTCCTTATCTAAACAAACAATATTAATGAACAGGACACAAATAAGACTTCACTTGCATATGAAATATACCTGCTGCATGCTAATGTCTGGGCCTTACTAAGACATTTTCCTCCTGAAATCAGGTAGAGTTTGGATTTTTTTGCGAGACATCTGAACAGGCTCTGATCTGTAATTTTCTACAGTTACAGAATAGCTGGAACAGTACACAAAGGGCTAGTTTAAGATTTGGCAGAAACAGAATAGTTTATCAATAAGCAGGATTAAGTGCACCCTCAGAAATTTTGCTGATGACACCTAGCTGTGTGGCGTAGTTGACATGCTGGTGGGATAGGTTGGAATCCAGAGGATCCTGGACAGGCTTGAGAGGTGGGCCTGTATAATCCTCACGAGGTTCAACAAGGTCAAGTGCAAGGTCCTGTCCCAAGCTTCAATACAAACTGGGCGGAGAATGGATTGAGAGCATCCCTGCCAAGAAGGACTTGGGGATGTTGGCTGACCGAAGCTCAACATGACCCAGAAGTGTAGGCTTACAGCCCAGAAGGCCAATCGTATCCTGCGCTGCACCAAAAGAAGCATAGTCAGCAGGTTCAGGGAGGAGATTCTGCCCTGCTGCTCCTCTCTGGTGAGACCCCACCTGTAGTCCTCCATTCAGCTCTGGAGCCCTCAGCACAGGGAAGATATGGACCTGTTGGAGTGGGTCCAGAGGAGGGCCACAAAAATTGTCAGATGGATGGAACACCTCTCCTGTGAGGAAAGGCTGAGACAGTTGGGACTGTTCAGCCTGGAGAAGTGAAGGCTCCAGGAAGACCTTAGTGTAGCCTTCCATTACCTGAAGGAGGCCTACAAGAAAGCTGGAGAGGGACTTTTTACAAGGACATGTGGTAATAGGACAACGGGTAATGGTTTTAAGATAAAAGAGGGTAGATTTAGATCACATACAAGGAATAAGTTTTTTACTATGCTGGTGGTGAGGCACAGGAGCAGGTTTCCCAGAGCAGTTGTGAATGCCTCATTCCTGGAAGTGTTCAAGGCCAGGTTGGATGGGGCTTTGAGCAACCTGGTCTAGTGGAAGGTGTCCCTGCCCATGGCAGGGCGGATGGTACTAGATGATCTTTAAGGTCCCTTCCAACCCAAACCAATCTATCATTCTGTGAAATCCTGACAAAGGCATGTAGTTTTGCAACTGTTTATATAGTAAGGAACATACCTCACTGTAGTTAGTTTTTGTCCTAACATGGGGAAAAAACAAATCATAGATGAGAAAATCTACCCTCCACTGATATCTCATATACACATTTCTTTACTAACTCTTAAAAACAGATATGTTCTCATTTTTTTATATCTGCAGTTACAGGAACTTTTTGTAAGATTTGGCTCACAGCTTACTAGCCTGTGCAGGACTAGGTGTTGTTTCCTAGTGCAACCTCACAAAATCTCACCTTCTGTGAGAGATATGCAGGAAATATGCTAGCGTTTATTTACGTCTTTAGATGGCTTTGCACTTTAATTGCCTTCTGCATACCTGCTTGTGTCTCTAACTCATAGTTGTAAATATTTGCATATTGTTTTTGAACAGGATCAATTCTTAACAGAAAATCACATCGCTTCTTTGCATTCTTCATGACAGGCATTGCTGGTACACAGTCCAGGCACTTGGTCCTATGCTATTTATAATTCTTTCTCTCTCTAACCTCTCCAGGTCTAAAATAAGCTTTTTCTTGAAAATGAACATATTTAGGCTCCTCACTCCTAGATTTACTTTCAATTGTATTACATAAAAAACAAATCCCAAAACATAACCTGACAAAACATTTAAGTCGCTTCTCTGGCCAATGATTGTATGTTAAGATGTGATTTTCTGTCCTAGAAGTGTAACTTTTATGGTTTTCCTTGACCTAGTAGGTCACATTTATTTTTCCAGAAGAGTCAAACAGGAGCAAAACTTCAGAAAGGCATTATGAAATGGAAAGTTACACAGGATTTTCACTTTAACTATTTTTGTTTTGATCTCAATGAGAGACACAAACTGCATTTCGTATGATACAGATACTGATTTGAAAATAAAAAAGAAAAGTCCTTGAAGCAAATATAAGAACAGATGTTTCTCGGGTCAGTTCCTTACCTACTAGACTGTGCACAGGATTTTTCTTGTGTTCTCTCTTCATGTTCCTATCGATTTTGTATAGTCATCTGTAACAGGAGAAGTATTGACAATTCTGGGTCTGTTCTTGATGAACTTCTCAGTCTAAACAGGGAGGCTGTAGACATAATCTTGAATTATCCTATTTCCAATACAAAAGAGAAAGGAGCTATCTGGCTAGGCCTTGCACTTAATGCTCATGTTGATACTAGGGAATGAAAAGCATAGAGGTATGCACTGCCTTTTTTGAAGGTGGAGAGAAAACTGTTCTTTTCTCTGCAAGAACAGTTAAAAGTGTATGTTATAATAAAAAGATTCAAGATAGATTGTGCCAAATAATTTAAATGCCTAACCTTTCAGGAGACGTAGGATTTCAAACAAGCCTGCATGCTTAGCATTTCTTCTTGGTTATGTCTAAACCATCTTATGCCTAGTGTGCCATTTGGATGAGTCTGAGACATAAAACCCTCATCATGCACTGAATAAGGCAAGTAGAAAGCAGCATTTAGATTCTGGATTATATTTTTGGTGTGTAGAAAGTGAAGCACTGATGCTCTGATTTGGTGGCATCAGCTTTCTGTTTTGAATGGAACCGATGGTCTGTTACAACCTTTTAGCCAAATTTAATTCAATACCTTGAAGAAAACAAAGACTATAATAGCATTTTGCGTTCTGACCAAATCATTGCATGAGATTAGGAAGAAAAAAACCAGGCATTTTAATTTAATTCTCATGATTTTTCACTTCCAGTTATATAAACATTTAAAGACAGTGAATTATGTAAATAATTTCCTCTGAAACAAGAATGCTAGTTTTCAATTTAAATGACTGAGCAAATCAGGTTTAGATTATTCCAAATCCTTCTTTTACTTTTTTCTTATTTATTTGGAATAGTCATATTAGCTAAAAAATTACTGTGGTCTCTGTCTCACTATTTTTTGTCTCCATTTTGAGCATTTCTGGTTTCTTCGAGTGAATTAAGCAAAGTCAGAAATATTTATGGTTGTAAGTCTCATGTAGTTAGTCTATAATCCTTAGTAAACTGTTTTGCAAATACAGAAATGTCTGCACTACTAAATAATATGGGTCAGGAAGCAAGTCTGATCACTAGACCCCTTGCATGCACATAGCTGTTTGCCCTTGGCTGGTTTAGGTCAGTTATTTTGCCCCACGCAATAACAGAACATGCCTTGTGGAACTGGTCATCACAGGAACTGCTTCCTACAAGCAATAGGGATAAGATTCCATCGGGGCTGCTCTGAAACTGTCTTCTCACACTGACTCAGCAGGCTTTCCACTCTCAAACACTCCTACACGCTTTTAGGTGCCACCCTACCCCCAGGATACGTAGCACATATTCTGTGTTTCAGACTGCAGTGGGTTATGGTAAATCCACACATTTTTTTTCAGTGCTTGTAACTGAAACTTTACTGATACATAATAATGATGCCTTCGGACCATTTGGCATCTAATGAAGACCTATGAAATGCAAACGAAACTCATCAGCTACACAGGGACCTAGTATTCAATCCAGACATTTTTTAATTTTTTAATTTGATGTCAGCAATTGATCCCTCTTTTATTCACCAGCATAGAATCAGAGAATCATAGAATAGTTTGGGTTGGAAGAGACCATCTAGTCCAACCCCCATGCAATGAGCAGGGACATCTCAAACCAGATCCGATAGCCTAGAGCCCTATCCAATCTGACCTTAAATGTTTCAAGGCATGGGGAATCTATCACCTCTCTGGGCAACCCGTTCCAGTGTTTCACCACCCTCATTGTAAAAAATTTCTTCCTTAAATCTAGTCTAAATGTACCCTCTTTTAGTTTAAAAAAATTACCTCTTGTCTTATCACAACAGGCCCTGCTAAAAAAGTTGTCCCCACCTTTCTCATAAGCCCCCTTTAAGTACTGAAAGGCTGCAATCAGGTCTCCCCGCAGCCTTCTCTTCTCCAGGCTGAACAAGCCCAACTCTCTCAGCCTTTCCCCATAGAAGAGGTGTTCCATCCATCTGATCTTTTCTGTCGTCCTCCTCTGGACTCACTCCAACAGCTCCATGTCTTTCCTCTGTTGAGGACTCCAGAGCTGGATGGAGGACTCCAGGTAGGGTCTCACCAGAGAGGGTTAGAAGGGCAGAATCCCCTCCCTGAACCTGCTGACCATGCTTCTTTTGGTGCAGCCCAGAACAAGGTTGGCCTTCTGGGCTGCGAGTGCACACTGCTGAGTCATGTTGAGCTTCGGTCAACCAACAGTCCCAAGTTCTTCTTGGTGGGGATGCTCTCTATTCCTTCATCCACCAGCCTGTATTGATGCCAGCGGTTGCTCCAACCCATGTGCAAGACCTTGCACTTGACCTTGTTGAATGTCATCAGGTTCACACGGGCCACTTCTCAACCTTGTTCTGGTCCCTCTGGATGGCATCCTGTCCCTCAGGTGTGTTGGCTGCACCACTCAACTTGGTGTCATCAGCAAACTTGCTGAGGGTGCACTCGATCCTGCCATCTCTGTCATTGATGCAGGTATTAAACAGTACTAGTCCCAATATGCACCCCTGCGGGACACCACTTGTCACCAGTGTCCATTTGGACATTGAGCCAGTGACCACCACCATATCTCTGGATGCAACCATCCAACCGATTCACCATCCACAGGACAGTCCACCCATCAAATCCATATCTCTCCAATTGAGAGAGAAGGGTGTTTTGGGGGACCGTGTCAATGGCCCTACAGAACTCCAGATAGACAACATCTGTCGCTCTTCCTTTGTCCACTGAGGTAGTAACACCGTCATAGAAGGCCACTAGGTTGATCAGGCAGGACTTGCCCCTGGTGAAGCCATGCTGGCTGTCTCAAATCACCTCCCTGTCCTCCATGTGCCTTAGCAGAGCTTATAGGAGGATCTGTTCGATGCTCTTCCCAGGAACAGAAAGGAGACTGACGGGTCGGTAGTTCCCAGGGTCCTGTTTTCTACCGTTTTAAATAATGGGCACAATGTTTCACTTCTTCTAGTCACTAGGGACTTCATCTGACTGTCATGACGTAACAAATATGTTGGAGAGTGGCTTGGCAACTACATCAGTCAATTCCCTTAAGACTCTGGGATGTATCTGATCAGGTCTCATAGACTTACGTATGTTCAGGTTCCTCAGGTGGTCATGAACATGATCTTCTTTGACAGTGAGAGGAAATTGCATCCCCCAGTCCCCATCTAGCAGTCCATCCACTCAAGAGATTTGGGAATAGAGATTGTCAGTAAAGACTGAGGCAAAAATTTTTTGAGTACTTTATCCTTCTTCTCATCTGTTGTTACCAATCTGTCAGCCTTGCTCATCAAGGGGGGTACACTTTCTTTAACCTTCCTTTTCTGACTGACATACCTGTAGAAGCCCTTCTTATTATTCTTTGCATCCCTTGCCAACTTCAGCTCTATCCATGCCTTGACTTTCCGGACCCCATCCATTCACAACCAGGCAGAATCCCTATCCTCTGCCCTGGCCACCTGTCCCTGCTTCCATTGCCTGTGCATTTCCTTCTTGACCTTTAGTTTGACCAGCACATCTCGACTCAGCCATGCTGGTTGCTTGCTTTCCTTGCCTGAATTGTTACACCTGGGGATTGCAAGCTCTTTGCGGTCTATGGAAAGCGTCCTTATAGATCTGTCAGCTCTGTTCTGCTCCCTTGTCCCTGACGGCAGTTTCCCAGGGGATCTGATTGACTAATCCCATAAAGAGCTGGAATTTTGCTTTTCTAAAACTCAGCATTCTGACTTTACTCTTCACCTGACCCATACTAGTCAGGACTATGAATTTCACCAGTGAATGATCACTGCAGTTCACTCTGCCTCCATTCTTGACATCAGCGATTAGCTCACTTGCTTTAGTGACCAGCAGGTCCAGTATCGCATCCCCTTTGGTAGGGCCGTCAATTACCTGGCTTAAGATATTGTCTTCAATGCATTCCAAGAGTCTCCTGTATTGCCTGCAGCTTGCCATGCTACTTTTCCAGAAGATGTCAGCATGGTTGATGTAGATAGATGTAGCCTTCTGTGTAACATGGTACACGGAGGTTAGAACAAAGTTATCAAGTTGAATATCAACTTGCTTTTTGTGTTCGGGAGCAAACATGAAAATGCTATCTTCCTGACAGTTCTGTTGAGTAACTTTTTGGATTACCTGCTCATTTTAATCAAATACAGTAATACAGAAGAAAGCTTAAATGAGTTTATGGTTACGCACACACACACACAAGTGCACAGAATCAATAGAACATCCAATACCTCAGGACCAACAGCAAGTAGAGTTTCAAATCTTCTTCTGACTTTGGCATTAGCCACTTGGGAATCCATTACTTTTTCAGTTAAAATGATCCCAACATGATCCAGTGAAATTCAATATAAAAAAAAGTCTAAATCTACAAATTTTGTAGGCAGTTTCAAACAAAATTTTAAGATGTCCTATTCTTCCTATGGAAATTCTCCAGGTATAACCAACTATGTCTCATTGATTTGTTCTTACATTTTCCTTTTCCCTTATTGACAATTTATGGCAGCTACTAGCCATGGCTTTCTCACCAGGTCCCAGGGATTTTTATAGTTTTCTTCCCCATCTTCTTAGTCTGTCGGGTGAACAGCCAAAGCTGAAAAGTGCTCATATGTATAAAAGCTCCATTAGTTTTCCTTCCAGTGTACACTTAGAGAAGTTGCACAAATCAAATTACATATTTGTATTCCTAAAATATAAAAAAATGCACATCATCACTTCAGATTGACCTAGATCTTGAAGTAAAGAAGATGAGAGGAAAAACCAAACCAAATGAAAATACAAAAAAAACACTTTCTCCTGGGTTATTTTCATAGGCTAATTCAAAGAAATTTACCTTTCTCTTTAGTTAGCTTTGTAATTTTTGCTCTGTATCTCTCATTTTTAAAAAAGAAAACATTTTCTTCCCCATCTTCTTAGTCTGTTGGGTGAACAGCCACAGCTTTTTTTCAAGTTTAACAGTATAACTTAGACAGTCTTGGTATAAGGCTTTGATTCTGTTTGAATCTTTGTCAATTGTTTCCGGCACTGGTTAATGTCCTTCGGGGAAGAGAGGAAACTTCAATTACCAAGACAGGTTTCTATCCATCTGGATCTCAGATTGACTGGGAACACTGCCTATCAAAGACAAGACATGAAAACTTGTCTTGGAATTATCAAAAATCTTCACATTAACAATCAGTCCTTGAGGGGGAAACTGTTTTTCTCTCTCTTTTTAAAATGTTTTCCTCTGGCCATTCTTGTTAATATATCTTCTCTGATCATAGCTGCCTTCGGAAACCGATTCATAAAAAAAGGAAAACATTTCATTTTGAGTAGACTAGGAACAGTTTGCTGTAAACCAGTGTCATGGTTTAGCCCAGCTCTATGCAACGTGCCCACCAAGCTGCTCCCCCTCCTCAACCATACAGGGGAAAGAAAATGACAAAATGTTCATGGGTCAAGATGAGGACAGGGACATCACTCAGCAGTTACTGTCACGAGCAAAACCAGACTCATTTTGGGAAAAATTGAGTTAATTTATTGCAAATCAAATCAGAGTAGGATAATGATAAATAAACCCAATCTTAAAACACCTTCCCCCCACCCCTCTCTCCTTTCTGGGCTTGACCTCTCTCCCAAATTCTTTACCTCCCCCCCCCAGCAGCACAGGAGGACAGGGAACGAGGCTTGCAGTCAGTTCAGCACGTGTTCTCTCTGCCACTCCTTCCTCCTCACACTCTTCCCCTGCTCCAGTGTATGGTCTCTCCCGTGGGACACAGTTCTCCACAAACTTCTCCAAGAAGAGTCCTTTGCATGGGCTGCAGCTCTTCATGATTTGCTCCAGCGTGGGTCCTTTCCACAGCGTGCAGTCCTGCAGGAACAGATTGCTCCAGGGTGGCTTCCCCATGGGCCCACAGGTCCTGCCAGAAGCCTGCTCCAGCTCGGGCTCTCCACAGGTGGTAGCTTCCTTTGGGCATTCATCTGCTCTGGTGTGGGGTCCTCCACAGGATGCAGGTGGATATCTGCTCCACCATTAACCTTCATGGGCTAGAAAAGAATATGTGCTCCAGTGGACCACCTCCTCCCACTCCTTCTTCACTGACCTTGGTGTCTGCAGAGTTGTGTCTCTCACATATTCTCACTCCTCTGTCCCTCTGCAGGTTTTTTCCCTTCTTAAATATGTTACCGTAGAGGCACTACCACCATCACTGGTTGGCTCAGCCTTGGCCAGCAGCGAGTCTTTGTTGGAGCCAGCTGTCATTAGCTCTAGTAGACATACGGGACACTTCTAGCAGGTTCTCACAGAAGACATTCCTATAGCTCCTCTGCTACCACAACCTTGCCATGCAAACCCAATACACCCAGTCAACACTTCTACCATTGAAGAAATTACTAACACAAAAATGTAAGTTTGTAACCTGGATATTTTGCACCTATGGTAAGATTACATAGAAAGGAAGTTCATGGAGAGGGGTAACAGTAATACCAGCTGACACAGAGCGAGTAGAAAATTTGTTTTGGGAAGATACTTTACGACATGATGGAGACACAAAAATAAAATAGACTGCGCTCGGTCTTGACTCAGCACTGGTGATGATACACCTGAAATACTGTGCCCAGTACAAAGGCACTGAAATTGAAGGGCTCTGGAGCAGAGGCTCGCGCCGAGGGACCCTTTCTCCAGTGGCAAAACCACAGCGGCATGGCAGCAAAAGCACCGAGAGAGAAAGGAGACCCCAGGCACCCCCCCCGAGTGGAAAGCGGGAGGTGCCAATGAGTGGCAACTCTGACTCAGCGGGGGCCGAGTCGAGTGTGACAGTGGCCAAAACCCCTCTCGTATAAGAGCAGCCCCCAGGGAGCATGGGCGAATAGAGCTGGCAAGTCTCTGGTTGTAGGGAGTGCCTGAGCCTGGTGCTTGTACTGGAGGACAGCAGAGACAACAGCTGTGTTCGGTGCGACCAGGTGAATGATCTGCTCATCCTGGTGGCAGAGCTGAAAGAGGAAGTGGAGAGGTTAAGGATCATCCAGGAGTGTGAGAGAGAGATCGACTGGTGGAGCCGCACCCTGCCCTCCCTGAAGCAGAGGCAGCAAGAGGAAGCTCCACGAAAAGCAGAGAACCCCCTACCCTCTTGCCAGCAGACAGAAAGAGGCAACCTAAGAGACAGGGGGGAATGGAAATGGTTCCCTGCTCAGGGGGACAAGCAAATCCCCTCCCGCCTCCCTCACCTGCCCAGTTGCCCTTAAGCAACAGATACGGGGCTCTGGAATGTAAGGGACCGGCCACAGAGTATGTGGGTGAAGGTGAAGGTCCATCCGGGGGGTTGCCTAGGATGAGTCAGTCAGCCCCATGCATTACGACTGCCTCAGCTAAGAAAAAAAGGACGGTAATTGTCATAGGCGATTCTCTTCTGAGGGGAACAGAGGGCCCGATATGCCGACCAGACCCATCCCACAAGGAAGTCTACTGCCTCCCTGGGGCCCGGGTTAGGGATGTTGCTAAGAAACAGCCTGGTCTGGTGCGGCCCTCTGATTATTATCCCCTCTTGGTAATGCAGGTTGGCGGGGATGAGATCGCAAAGAGAAGTTCCAAGACCATCAAAAGGGACTTCAGGGCACTGGGGCGAAGGGTTGAGGGATCAGGGGCGCAGGTGGTGTTTTCCTCCATCCCATCAGTGGCAGGGAAGAGCACTGAAAGGGGCAGGAAAACTCACCTGGTTAACAGATGGCTCAGGGACTGGTGCCATCAGTTGAATTTTGACTTCTTTGACCACGGGGAGGTGTACACAGCACCAGGCCTGCTGGTGACAGATGGAGTGCAGCGATCTCAAAGGGGAAAAAGGATTCTTGACCACAAGCTGGCAGGGCTCATTGAGAGGGCTTTAAACTAGGTTCAAAGGGGGAAGGGGACATAGCCCACCTCACCAGGGATGAGCCCAGGCTTGGCGTGCCAGGGTCAGGGGTGAGATTGACAGCCCAGCTCAAGTGTGTCTATACCAACACACGTAGCATGGGCAATAAACAGGAGGAGCTGGAAGCCATTATACAGCAGGACG
>Ga0065711_1033827_pt1 | contig 24765 bp, 14 predicted proteins | sample Hoacrofraction12_FD_59098 | JGI IMG/M metagenome (GOLD analysis project Ga0065711, IMG submission 59098) | Hoatzin crop microbial communities from Cojedes, Venezuela - Epithelial fraction 12 v2 (version 2) | ecosystem: Host-associated > Birds > Digestive system > Esophagus > Crop | place...
TTTTTTTTTTTTTTTTTTTTTTGTATAAAATTTCTTCCTGTCTTTTCTTTTTGTAGGGTAAACAAGGCAAACATGTCCTGTATGGCTGCAGTGAACTGTTTAATGCTACACAGTTTATAAAACAGGTGGGTACCTTTGATATCCTCTGTAATATTCTCTAATTGTGTTTTGACTTATTTACCTTTACATCTCTCCATGGATTTAAAATTAAATTGAAAGATTAATACAAGTTACTTTTATCTGTTTTCTCTTGATTGAAATGGGGATTTGGGGTCATTATTTTTAATTACCTTTTGAAGGCCGGTATTGTCAATGGGAGTTGACAGGTAATGCAGGTAAAGGAGTTTGTAATAATTACCTTAACATAAATCCTAATGAAAAAATATGACTCAGTTCTTGGTACTTTCCACAAACAGCATGTCTATCCGGCTACTCTACTGAGTTTTTTACAGGTTAAAAACTGCTATTCAACCATGATCTTGAACCATTGGTCTGAAATTTTGCTATTTTTAAATACTGGCCTAGGAGGAGCTTGAGGTTGTCCATACTTATATTAAAATCAATCTTGTAGTGCTGTTAAAAACATTATCGTTGCCATTGCTTCTCTATGCCTCATTTCAATACAAATGCAAAATGAAAATTACTCACAGCGGTCAGCAAATAATAGCCCTTCGGGACCTGTCACCGCCTATGGTTTTACTTCCTACTATGATGAGAATAAATTGCTATTCAACACTGGATTTTACAGGACTTAATTTATTCTTGTTGCACTTGAAGGAGACAAATTGGACTTAGCAGCTTATAACTTTTCAATGAGCTTAATCAACTTTTATTGACTTGACTGTGTATGTTGCATCTTTACCTCTAAAATTTGTTTAAATCTTGAGATGTGAAGCTTAGGTCCTCTCCCTTGAGGGTATGCGTTAAATATTCTATTACCAGCATGCTTTGGGTTGTAAGAAACAACCAAAGCTTATAGGACAGAAATGTTTACTGTATGAACTGGGTAGTAGTTTGACTGAAAGAATAAGATCAGCAGCCTAACGGTTTTCTGTCTCCTCATGTTTAGCTGTCCCAACTCGGCCAGAAATAAGACTGAAACACCATTACCTGGATGGCAACGTGACAACAAAGAATTGTTACAACATTCAGATATCTTCATATCTACAATTTAGTCAGTATATTAAAACTTAAACCCGTTTCATTAATACAACTTTAAAAAAAAAAATCTGTAATTAATACAGTGTATATGAACATTTCGGAAATAAACCTTAAAACCTGCTATATTTTTGGTGGGGGTCAGTTTCACATTATTACATTTTAAAGACAGTAGTAGCTACGGTATATGACAGAGCTGGCTGAAAAGCATAGTATTTTCAGGTTCCTATATATAGTTTCTGTTATAGTAAACAAAGCAATAGCTTACAGAAAAGGTCAAGGCTGCCTTCAGGAGATGTGTTCTTCTTGAAAGCCAGACGATCTTTATTTAACAAAATTGGTACCCGTAAATGTAAAATTTCCACGTCCTAGAGTAATTAAACTAAAGTAGATCCTTGCTGTTTTGAGAAGACAGGAAAGCTCTAAGACAAAGAGGCTCCTAAATAATGCTACTTAGACAAGCTTGACTTGCTGTTTTGAGGGGGACAGGAAAGCTCTAAGATAGAGAGACTCCTAAATGATGTTATTTAGACAGCTCGGCCTTGGGAGGGCAGATGCACCAAGCCACAGAGATAAAGAGGCACCAAAAGGGCAACAAGACCGGAGCAAAACACCCTGGAAGGACACGGTATACGTGATCTTAGCACTGAGTTTGCGCAGAAACAAAGGTCAACCAGCGGACACTGTGATGAAGAGTAGAAGTCTTCATCTGAAGACCCCTGACGACCACTCGAGGACGCTAACAGACATGCGTGAGAGACATTAACATAGGCTAATTAGTTCTTGGAAAAGTCATGAATATGCTAAGCATTTCTCGGAAATATAATGAATATACATATTGTGATTGTATTTAACCTGACGTGACAGGATGTTTGGCGCGCACGTTTGGAGGAGAGATCCGCCGTGTGCCCGGCACCGCAATAAAGAATACCTGCTTAGTAGTCTTCCAACTATTAAGTCTTCGACTCCGGCTTTTCAAGGCATCAAATTGAAGAGGACAAAACTGCCTGTCAGGGCCACAAACAACCAGCTTTAGTGCAAGAGAACTACTGCTTCTAGTTCTTAACCCTTTTCTTTTGCTAAAGTCATCAGACTTGTACTCAGATTTGTGCAGTCTTTGCCTGGTGGTCCAAAAATGTACTGGAAGTTACCTTCAGTACACTTTTCTGATATGGTAATTTAGGTTTTCTCTTAAGGTTAAGCAAAAACTGCTTGCCTACACAGTCACAGGTTCCAACTGTAAAATGGTAAAATCTTTAAGAATTTTATTCTGCACTTTTTATTGCAACTGCTTTGGAGTGTAACATGTGGGAAGAAACCGAGTCATACTCACAGAACAGCTTTAACTGTTTTATAAGAACAGATTTAAAATACACTTTTTAACAATTGCATTAGGTAGGGGCGGTGTAGTAGTTCAAAGAGTCTCCTGCTAGAATTCAGCTTTGCCAGTAGTGCTAGCTCTGGAACGTGCGTGTGGGAATTGAGAGAAGATAGCAAAGCCTCTGTAGGGCTGTGCCTCTGGAAACAGCACGGCTCCTGGTGAAGCAATAATGGGGCTTTGGAGGGAGGCCGAACGTATGCAAACAGTGGAAAGAAAACACTTACCGTGGGTTTATTAACAAACTGCAAGATCTTAACAATTGCTGGCTTACTATAAATTCTTCAGCAGTGTTTTTTGCACTGTTCTTCAATGTCGAATGTTAATTTTGCTCTATAAAGGCAGTACTCTTTCCGAAACCGGATTTTTTTCAGAACATCTATACAAGAAATGAAGTTGATCTATTCCTTAAAAGTATCACAATAAAAATACACATAATGTAGACCATGTTATCAAAAAGTAATAACATTATTTTTGTTACCTCAGATGAGTGTTGTAAGCTCCTCCACTCTACTACTATAAACTTCTGACTTTGCCAAGTCAATAAATACGTTTATTGTGGTGTTAATTATGGTTGTTGTATGTGAGCACTCCCCCACAGTTCAATCAGCGAGGACTCTCAGTGTCAAATGCAGTTTGTTATTCTAATTCCCTATATATATTATAGTTGTTAGTAAAAGCAAGGTCAAAGTGCATTTGGAAGAGAAAATTACATTTAAGGTGTTTATTGCTTCCTGTGGGAGTTTGTTCCAGGAGCTTGAAATCATCCATCCCCAAGAAAGCCGTGCTTCCTATGTCAGGAGTTTTAACCTTGCAGCTGACAACCAGCTGCTGAAAAATCTGCTGACTGCTTGTTGTCCAGCTCCTGTGGCAGCCTGCGATATGATGGACCCTGCTGGTTTAAGCCAGGAGCGCTCCTAAATCACAGCCTGCAGAATTTGCTGTTTCAGTAAACTATGTAAAGATACCAGAAATTACTTTGGTTCAAAAACTGAATTTGCAGTCTTTACATCGCCTCTGGAGACAGGTTTCATCTGTGCCCAGTTTAGAGCTGGATCTTCAGGTCTGTTGTGCGAGCGAGCACTGGTCAATTGGGGTTTTGTTTTTTTAAAAAAAATGAATAAATATGTCAATAATTCAAGCAGTCTTTCCTGTCAAAACTAGTTTTCTGGTTGTGTTGTATTAGCAGTCCTACAGCTCTCTGTTACCATTAAAACCTCAGATTTACCACTCGCGCTCTCTCTCGTTACAGCGTGCTCATCGTGCTGCTTCCCTTCTGACGCAACTCAAGTCGTGACATGCTGGGTTTTGCTGTGTCGCCCTTTTCCCGAAACACCTCTTGTGGAATGAGGAGTGTAGAAGGCTGCACAAGAAGTCTCTGTGGTTAATCAAGAGGCAAACGTTTGCTCTGTGGCAAGCTTCTTCAGTTTACAGCCCATCACTATGCCCTTCGCGTCCTCAAGAGTCCCCAGAGGCCTGGGCGTAGAGGAGAGACTCTGCCTGGCTCGGCAAGTCTGTGTAGTAAAATAGTACATGCAGCATTCGTGTGCTAATATTTTAAGTGGCTGCATGTAGGACCAGGGAGTTTTGGAACTTTTGTAGCCTCTGCTTTTTTAACAAACCTCAGGCAGGGCTGGGCAGCGGGGCAGCGCCAGCTTCTGCCTCTCGGGACTGGCAGATCTTTACTGGGATCCACCTCCCTGTTCAGGGAAGCAACAGCAGAACAAGGCTGAGTTTCAAGTGCTGTCCTTGTTCTCGGGAAGAAAATAAGTGTTCTTGTCTTCAGCTGTGGAAATCGGACCCGTCTGTCTTTCAGGAAGCATAGGCAACTCTTACAAATGGTTGCGCATACTCTTCACTTCAGAATTAGTTTGTAGTTCGAAAAGATAACCCTTCACTTGCTTGCTTGTTGTAATTTGAAGGTTTTAGAATATCTGGATGGATATTTTGCAACTTCATGATGAATGTAGTGTCTTTGTTTTTTAAAACTGTCTAATTTGGACAAAGAAAAAATAACAATTAAAAAAAGGAAACAATCAGAAAGAGGAAAAGAAACCTTTGAAGACCACCACTAGATTTAAATGCCCTTACTAGTATAATGCTATCTGACACAAATCCGGATTTCTTTCCTGTGTCAGAAGAAAATTTTGTGAAGATTGATTGTTTACATCAAACTGTATGGAATGTAAGAAAGAGCAGCTTCTTCCCAAGTCACATCAGACTTCTTGAAGTAAACATCAGTACTTCAGATAGCAGGGACACTGCTGTCATTCACAGCTACAGATCCAGCACCGCTCTGCATGCGAAGCTCCCTGACCAGAGTTGAAGAAAAGTGCAGCACTTCTCTTTTCACTTAGATGATACAGTCCGAAATGGAATTGCTTAATGGCGAGTCCCCTGTGTCGGCTGGAGTAATCCTCAGAGTAGAAATGTTTACAAGTAGGTACATAGGAACTAACTTCACAACTATCACATCTAAGTTCTTCAGATCTGAAATGAAAGGTGGTGGGCCAAAACAGCTTCCTATCCCTTGTTTACTGACAGCAGTCAGTGGGGAGACCTCCTCGTTGTTACTCATTGCTGACAGATGGCTCTGGCTCACAAAGTCACACTTGATCTGTGTTCTAGTGTTATGGAAAAATTAGCCACGGTGGCAATGATTTCTGTGTAACTTCAGAGATCAGAGAAAATGTTCATAATTTTCTTGCAGTTAATCAGTAGATTTGACCTACTCCTGTTTTGTTTGGAAACGGTCTAGTGACCCTACTCAATGTAGAGATCTCAGTCATTTTCAGCAACATTCAAATATATTCTGCTCCTCAACATGGGCACGTGTCACTGAGAAACACATGCGCTCCTTCAAAAGCATCCAAAAATCTGCCTATTTAATCTACCAATGCATCATAATTTGTCTTCTAAAATTATAAAACCTTAGGTAGTTCCATTGCCACAAGAATTTGAAACTCTAATTACAAACTTTGTAGCTTTCCCTTTATCTGTCAGTGTCTTTCCCCTTCTGAAAAGCAAGCAAGGCCAAATTTTACGTTTTTACATTTTTAAAATGTTATATTGAAATTATCCCAGCTCTATCTCATAATTGCATAGGTTAGCTTTCGTGGTTTGGCAATGGAGGAGTCATCTTTATCCTGTGAAACCAGACACATCCCCAAGAGCTTCAGGACTGTCAGTCCCGAGTCCTACTTCAGTCTTCCCATCTCATGCGCGTGCGTTCCTGGTTTTGGCAATCTAAGGGGTAGGTGATACACATAATGCTTTTAAAGAAAATTGTTTCTTGACAACTCAGCGTGGACATGCAATGTGACTACTATTTACTGCTCCAGATTCTTACTTGTATTATCCATGCATCGTGAAAATACATGGATGAACATTAACGTGGATGAAAATGAAGTGCCAGAGCGGTGTGTAAGCTTCCCTTCACAAGAATGGGTGTGGATTCTTTCCGTATTTGCTGGGAGGCTTTGTTCTGGATTTAGTAGCAATGACCTCATACGAATACAATTTACCATAGTGTTTCCTATAGCTAAAACCATTCCCCCCTCCTTTTTCTCGCTCCCCTAAAATAAATTTATAATAACTTCCCTCTACATATAGACTTCAAAGATTTTAAAATTATACCGAAGATTTCGTTTTAACAAATAATGGGATTATTCCCACTTCATATGGGGGAGTAAAATTACACAGGTCAGCTCAAATAATTTTTTGTGGTGGACTTCACAGAGCTGTTTAATTTACTCCCTGAAAGGAACTAGGACCATTTGTACATTCAGCTGCAATGGCAAAGCTTTCTCGATTCTTACTGCACCTGTAACAAGGAGAATAATTGCAACACCAAATCTGGCACCTTATACATGAATGACATCAAGAGCTCTGCACTCAAATGGTCACCACAATGCACGCATAGCATTAAATTGATTTTAAAGTAGAATCCAAGCATTCGATCTGATATATGCCTCTCAAAAGTCTTTTTAAACCATAAATCAACACGTACAGTTTTTATCAGTTTCAAATGCAAATAACTGTGCTTATACACTTTTTCTAGACCACAAGTATGCACCATACGAAACAGATTCAATTAGGGCTTTTTCTTCCATGTATAAATCTCACATGATTGGTGTCTTCCTACTTGGTTTGTTCTTTTATGCATCGGTGTTTTCTGTTATGTGTCCATAACAAAGCCTATCAGGTCGGGTGATGAAACCGTACGAGGCAGAGATACCAGCCAAAGATGACAGATTACGACACAACATGTTTCACAGGCAAGCACCTGATTCTGTGTGTAGAGTTTATATATTAGCAAAGCTCATTGTTGTGTTGCCCATTCTGCTAGCACTGAAATCAATCCTCTTTTTTATGTGCGAATGAAGTAAAACACTGCCGGTGCAGTATTTTCTTCAGAATGCCTTCCGTTCCAATCTTCTAGGAAGATCTCTTTTGGTTAATTTTCCTGGGACTGTGGACAGCTAAACTGCTGAGCTCCAGCTGGGATGTGAATTCCCTCTTGAACTAGAGCATCAATCCATTTCCCATAGATCGCTGATCAGCCATGGGCCCTGTTCCTTCAGATATATTTGGAATCGGTAACTTGCAGGGAAAGACTCCTAAACATCATAGTCCGTCCAGCTGCAGTACTGAGGATATTCTTTTCTTCCCTGTGAAAAAAGCTTTGGCTAGGCAGCCTTCCCTCAGTGTAACTGTGCTCTGATGAGTTCTTTGAAAGCAAACAACATCATGATAAGCACTAAAGCGCGAGGAAAGTAACTATATAAATCTACCTTGTGTGGGCTTTATACCTCCATCAGCCTAGAAGTCACCTCTATCATATGAGGGATATGTGGCAGTTTGAAGGACAAGAGGAAGGAAAGATGAACAAATGGCTGGAAACCCTCTAGGAGGAAGTCTCAAAGAAGACAAACACACTTGCTTTGTAGACCCTCACTGTATGCCAGGATTGTTCTGCAACTCTTCTTGGGAAATTGTACAAGTGTCCTCTAGCCGCGTCACCAGCTTCCTGATGGTTCTGCAGACCATGTTTCTCCCCAGGGCAGGAATCAGGTCCCTTAACCTTGCCTTGCATAGGGCAAGAAAAGCAGTGTGATTATCAGCCCAGGGCTCTCAGGGAGAAGAGTGCTCGTGTCCTAAGCCACACTCACTCACCGCTGGAAAAGTTGGATTTCTTCAGGCTCAGGGCCTGACATGAGAACAGGCAAACCAAAAATAGAGGTCACCCTCTGCAGAGCAAGTTTGGTTTTTTGTTTGTTTGGTTTGTTTTTTTTTTAATGATAAAATCTCTCAATGATTAGTTAGAGTTAAGTTTCTGTCTTTTTTTCCTTACCTCTCCCCCTCAATTCACTGCAATACCAATGATCAAAAGAGTCCCTGTACTTCAGGATAGGATCCAGCTTAGTCAAACACAGTGAAAACCTGATGAAAACTGATGCAGTTTTGTAATTGTGGCAGTCGAACCACGAACACCAAATCCGTGATGTTTTCCAAATTCTTTTTCCTCCTTTAGGTGTCATTAGTAATTTGTTCCGCTGTTCTCCTGGCCTGGCCTCCCTGTGTGCAGTCTCTATCTGGTCAGGATCTGAGCTTCAAGTCCAAGCTCACCAGTATCCCAGCCAGGCTTTCTACAAAGCCTGACAGTTTTTAAAGTCCATTCATCAACACTGGCGTGAGCCCTAAATTCCATAAGGGCCTTAGAAACCTGTTCCAGTGTCCCAGCAGAGACAAGCATTTAGCCCCAAAATGCTCGTATTGATACCTCAAAAGAAGCAGCTTGTTCCCTTCCCAAAGCCACAGAAATATTTGTACATCTAAAGTTCCTGAAGCAAAAACACATCTGACTTAGAAGAATCTTTTGGCACAGAATGACCTTGCTTTCTGTTACCTATTTCTAATAAACACTCATTTCGGGAATGAAAACAGTGCTAAGAAAATAAATGCAACTCTGGCTGACTTAGATCCGGAAAGGATGAAATCTGGACTGCATTCTTTGGATATTGTCACAGTAAGAATGCAAGGACAAGTGTCACTATCATTTAGTTAGTGTTTCACATTTTGATGCTGTTCAGTTATATGTACGTATATATATTTTCACTATGACAATAGAAAAGCTAAATGACCTCAAAGGGTATTCACTGAAAGGCAATCTTAATCTGGTCTCCTCCTTTCTTTTACTTAAAATTATTACAATAATGTTATTCCATTTTTACTTATTCCCCAAAATTTAACCCTTGTATACACAGTATTCCAATTTTTCTGATCATGCGCAGTGCTCCTAAATGTGAGGCAACTTCCACTTCTGCGGCATCCAGAAGCCTGTAGGTGAGCAGTCACTGTGTCCAAGCCCAACTTCTGAAACAAGTTTGTTGCTTTGGGTTTCAGTTTTTCCCCTCCTCACAGTGGAGGTAAAACTGGAGAGGGGTGGCAGGGCTGACTGATTGCAATTTGCAGATGCACCTTGACTGCCATCTTAGTTTCCCTTGCTCACTGGAGAGCAATTTTGGCTGTGGCTGTGACCTCGTGACTGCCAGAGCTGCAAGGCTCCACAGAGCACAGCCTGGACCTCCGCTCAGCAGCACGCAGGTTGTCCGCCATCAGGACTCCGCGGCTGCTCCAACTCCAGCGCATCCAAAGCTTGAGGAGCAGTATTCAGCAAGGCCCAGTGCCACGGCCTGAGCCGGGTGACACAGAAAGCGTTGCTGCCTGGGCAGGGAGCTTGGCTGGCATCAGTGAGGGCCAGGAGGGACCGTGAAAGAGGCAGGTCCAGATGAGTCGCTTTTCTTCTCCCAACTGAAGGCCCAGATCAGCAGGCATTGGGGTGGCACAAGCAGGAAGAGGGGTTCGTGGGACTGGCAGGGCTTGGGGCCAACTTACTGGGTTTACAGAAAGCTCTGGAACAGTCAGATATTAAATGCTCATTGCTCAGTGTGACCATAGATAAGGATTGGTAACCAAAGGGGTTTCAGCCAATCTTACAAAGGGAAAATGGAGAATCTGGCCCTTCCCAAGGCATCACTCAGGCAGCAGTGTGGGAAGGGAACATAAAAGGACTCCAGCACAAGTCACCTAAAATGAAAGGCAAGGACAGAAAGTAATGCTGTCTGTCAGCAAGCCTACGGAGACACACCACACAGGCTCCCACACGCTTTCCACGGTATCCATGGCAATAACAGTGGGCCCCATCCCATCCGGTCCAAGGACAGGCATCATCTCTGTGTCTCTCCATTCCTCCTCTCTGACCGCAACAGGATGGCCAGGACAAGAGCAGGGTACTGAGCCACGAACCTCTAGTGACCAGATACGGTTGGTAGCATCCGCCACCAAACAGAGCCTGGAGAGAGACCCCAGCATCCAAAAACCACATCCCACTGAGCCGGGGAGGAGACTGGGAACACACTGGCATTCTTCACTAGAAGAATGGGCTACCAAGGAACTAGTGAATGTATTCACACTTTTAGGCACAGTGCTGAACACCAGGAAAAATGAATGCTGCCACCCCAAAGAGTATTTGCAGATCTGTTGTCAACAGAAGCAATAAGCACAAAGAAAACGCAGTTCAAGTGACTACAGGTGGCTCTGAGATCTTGCACCTTGTTTGGTGCCACAGCTACTGTTCTGTTGTATAAAACTTTGCCGGTAAACAACAGATTTAGTGGTTTGGCAAGAAATTGCCAAAAAAAAGATGGAGATTAAAAACGTTAGGTTGGTCCTGCTGTTCTTTTATCAGAAAGTTTGGATTGGAAAGGAAACAAAATCCTAACCAGGCCCGGGTATCAGACAAAGGTTGGCTGTAAACTAAAATCACCTTTTGCTACAAATACTGCTACAGCTATTTTGACAGGTAGCACAAGAAAACATCGGTTTATGCCAACAGGCTGCCTTGCAATGCATACAATCAGGTTCCCAAGCCTTTTGGAGAGACTGGTGCTCCGACAAGAATACGCAACTCTGTGTGAATCGAATTCTTGAAAAATAATGAAAGATGAATGGTCGAGAAGTATCTACCTGCAGTATCTTGCACTGTTTTGTGTGTTGTTTTGTTCACCCCCGGATTCATCAAAACTCATCAGAAATGCCAGTACCTTATGTACAACGATGGCAGACACACAATATATATTTCCACAAACATAAGGGCAGAAGCAAATTTCATGATTAAACACAAAATGCGATTTTAGGAATCTTAACATTTTCCGTGTCAGTCATGATTAGATGAATGTGTTGCCTTCCTTATGCAACTACTTTTATTGTATTTGGTACCTGAAAGGTCTGAACATGTCTAAATTTAAGAAGTCAGTAAGTCAGTTGTTTTGAAATGGGAAAAGAGTTGACATGATAATGTGAATTAAAATAAAATCATTACTAATCAAATGACATCAAGTTATTTTACTTGCTATTTACATTAAACCTTACTGGTAGGTGGGTATTATGAGCCACACTTAAAATGGAATGCAATTAACTTGAAATAGATTTTTGTTATTATTCTTATTTCAATAAAAATGTTTTTCATAACTCGGTGTTCCTTTTTCCTTTCCCCACTGCGATCAGAATTTAACAGTCTGAAAGTTCAGCTGGCAGCGGAAATGTTATTTCCAGTTTGCCTACAGATACAGTCATTTCTCAGGGGCTGGCTCGTAGCAGACGCTTTTGTAGATGGTCTTTAAACTTTGCCATTTCAGAGGCAAACACTCTTAATCAAAGGATGAATAAAAAGAAAGGCCTCAGGAGATTCCTTCTCTGCTGACTGACTCCAAAGGGTCTTCTCAAGTTACGAGCTCTCTGAATCTCAAAGTTACTTTTAGTTTCTAGTTTTATCTTCTAAACTTCTAGACCTGTAGACCTAAAAGCAACTACAAAGTTCCTTCCTTCATCTGATTTCACACGCTACTTTCAAGGAGAGGGGAGTTGTGGACAGAAGCCAATGCCATAGCGTAGGCAGTCAATTGATCTGGTCACCTCCTCCACAGCGCAGTGTTGTTGCTCCATGGACCGCAGAAGAGGGTATGTTTGTAGGAGAAATACATCGTACTTGCTTTGAGGGCCGTGGATGAAGAACAGAATCTAGAGAGCAGCAGACACTTGCCGTGACAGCACAAAGAGCAGAGGGAAAATGCACCACAGCCACACACGTGAGCACCGTCCTTTTTCAGAGAGTGAGGCGAGAGCATGGGTGGCACTGAAGGCACGGGAGGGAAGTAGGGAGACTTAGGCACAGTAGGAAAGAAATGACTAAGAGGGGTAAACAGCCACCATTTGAGTTAGATTAGCTCTTTATTGGAGTCTCTTGAAAGAAAAGATGTAAAAAAGTACAGGCACGCACACATACACAATTACCCTTGTAGGAGGAAAGTTTCTCCTACTGCAAGAGAAAAGGGCCCTATTCTACTGAAATGAAATACAGGCTATTTAACAAGACTTAACAAAAAGAAAAAAGAGCATCTGAGAACAATGTATCTATTATAGCCTTGTTTTCCAGCAGATGTTTTGAGGTGACACAGAACAGCTTAGTAGCTGGGTGTTCTGTTTTGAAGACCATGCTGTGAGTCGTTCCAGAACAGAGCTATTTTGGCTATACGGGGCTTTTAAATTACCATTTTTAAAGTGTACTTAAGCTGGTAAGTTGTGTGTAGCTAAAGACTTTCTTTTGAGGAAGAAGAACGGGCGGCCAAGAAAGGTACCTCCAAAAGGAAAATGGGCTTTATTAAACCAAAATGCACAAACAGTACTAATCTTCTCTGTTTTTCATACATCGCTCTGCAGCCTTAGTAAAATAATGAGTTTCGCTTGAATTCAAAACTAACATTTCTAGCATGCAGAGAAAGAGCTTTTGCTTTGCAAAAATATTTTTGCAACAATCAGGTGTCCGAATGGACTTCCCAAAGAACGAGCACACGAGGTGAATAATGATGCTATAAACTACGTTTGACCTTTAAACATCTTTCATTTTGAAACAGGCCTTTGCTGAAGCAATGGCACTATTCATAACGAAAAATTAAACAAAGTTGTTCAGCATGAACTTAGTTTCCAGAAGTTCAAATAATGAACCGCTATTTAAGTAGAGAGAAACTCAAGAATTTCCCCCATCTCATTAATTCTTCCTATGTGACAGGAGGCTTGGGAGCGGTGGCGCGGCCGGTCTGTGGGTACCTCCGCAGTGCTCGGGCTGGAGGCAGTCGGGGTCCTCCCTGTACCCACGGCTTACGCGGGTTTGTGGGCAGCAAAACACAACATCATTTTACTCCTGCCCCACTGTAAGTACATTGCTGCCAAGCCTCTGTGCATGACCAGCACCTTGCACATAAATACGATTGAATTATTTCCAGTGCTTATCCTGCCCATCACAGCCTGGAAAGCCCTTGCCCCCAAAAAACTTCTCCTAACGCTGCTTCACCATCAATGTTTTTAGAGGATGAAATTAAAATAATATAACTTCAAACCTCTCTTCAGCACCAGCAGCAGTGGAATATTCAAATACATACACTATATTTTAAAATGCAGATATGTGTTTATGAAGGAAATATTTGCTGTCGTACTATTATTTCTGCCCACGGTAAACATTTGAAAAAGAGCACTTTCATTCTGAGGTTGAACACACAAAGCTGTGTCCTGTTCAAGCAGTGCCCTGACCAGGCCCATTCAGAAGCTGCAGAGCTGCCTCTGGAGATGCTTGGTTTATCTGAAGTCCTGAACTAATACCACGAGTTTCTAGAATGCGTTGTGCTTCTAGTAAAAAGTGCAAACATTTGAGAATAATCAGCTGAGTTAGATCTATTTAAACCCCCACAAATTACAGTGCAAGCCACAGCAGGAAGAGGATTTCTGTCATTCCTGTCTAACGGGTGAAGCAGCCCTGACACGGACAGGACGAAGCAGCCCCCGACGCGGACGGGATGCTGCCCAGCTGCGCATCCCCTTGCCATGCCCAAGCTCCCGAGGAGAGGCCGCTGCCAGCAGCACCCCTGGCAAGCACCTGCGCACGCACTGCAACAAGCTGAGGCGCAGGAAGCCACCCTGTTCTGCTGTCCAGAAACTACACAAGTACATAAATTTCTGCAACTATTAAAACCTTGGATGATCAGTGTAATTATTTCCATTGATAATGAAGAAATCACAGACATCACCACTTCCAAAAAAAACCCCTAAACTATTGGTATTTTTACAAATAGTTCGCTAAGAAGATTTTAGCAACCTTAAACGTTTAATAATAACATAGCCCACTTAAAACTGTTTTCAACCAGGTCTGTTGCACGTTTATATTGCTTGTCAGCAGGTATCCTGCTCTGGAGGCTTGCAAGTTGAGGTCAAAGTTAGATATTTGCAAACTACTTTGATTTTACTGAACATCCACATGCTTTATATACAAACAGATAGATTTTTTGAAAGTGCTCATTATGATCTAAATTCTGCTGCAGCTTAAGTCAGCAAAACACAGGGAACAGAAACAAGTCATATTAGCAACACCAGGCAATCCTCCAGCAAGGTCAGTACCAGCAGCTTCAGAGACAAAACATTTCTACAGCCCATGACTTGCATCTAATGCAGATTTCCATCCACTATTGACTGGTGGCAACAGATTAGTCCAAGCCATCAATATTTCAAAAGCCTTAATCAAAAACCTTGTCATTACAATTACTGTATTTGAGCATTTGATCTCACTGACACTTTGCAGATATGACATCTGTGGCCTAGCTTGCTTGAGTTGTTTGTTTTTAATCACAATTTTAATGGTAACAGCCCAACTTGTGCCCTGCTTGAAAATTCCTAATATACACACATCAACCACACAAACATTTTCTCCAAGTAAAACTGCAATGCCAGCTGCGAGTTCAGGGTTATGTATCTCCCAACACCGACAGTACAATATATATCTCTACCCATGCAACAAGGTAGTGGGAGATCAACACCACAAAATCCCAGTCACCTCTTGAGCGTCCTCACAGTTCAATAAAAGAGCAGAAATAATATGAGTCTTCTAAAAAAAAAAAATCAAATGCTTCAACAGCTGTGGGAAACCAACCCAAAATTTAAAAGGCTGGCTGATGCTGCTAATGGGTCCTTGACCTGTTGCTCACCACCATGATAGACAGAAGAGATATGCAATTTAAATGCAAGTAAGTATTTAGTGCCTTTTTATTTTCTTGATAGTGCAAACTGCATATGCTTGTTATTCCTAACTGTGGCTTTTATCATTTCAGCACTTATCATGTTACTTCTGGGAAACTAAGGAGACATACTAAAATTATTCCACTGTTAATGCTAAGGGTATCACCCATTGCTGACTTGCTATTTTTCTCCAGACAAATGACGCCACCAAGTTCTCTTTTCTGCTTTAATTTCTTTTCTCTGCTCACCCCCCAGACATTTTTCACACACAGATTTTCTTTCTCACTTACAAATCTCGATTTGGCATTCACTAAAATACTACAGGACATAGTTAAAAGCCAGAGGATTAAAACCTGTTTAAACCAGCTCTATAAAAAAGCAAGAACCTGGTGGGATGGGGGAAGACACTGAACTGTTCTCTACTGACCTAACGGCAAGTGTCTTCCCCTCAGAAGTCCTACAGATTTCAGGTAGAAAATCCTCCCCCCACCTTTTAAAAATCAACCTCTATGTATGGGAATATTTTTATTTAAATCTTTACTAGTGTCTTAGACAATTCAGTCACATGACATAGGAACCATTAGACAGGACAATCTTAAAATACACGCTCTGCCGTCAGTTACGTCTCTCAAGCAAGCAGAGGTAACGATGCATTTCTCTGCAGCTATTCTTTGCACAGCCGTTGAAAGAGATACCCATCTGCCGTCAGACAAAGGCACTAGTCTATGCCATACCAAAAGAATTTGTTCCAATTAAATTTTCATTAAGGTTAAAGCAAAACTGGTTTGAGACCACTACAGTTTGAAGAGCGTTAAGTACCAGAAAGGCAAGGATTTCTGCGCTTTCTGAAGCCTGAAAATCAGCAATGCAATGAAGCCATAAAGGGGGACAGGAGAAGGGAATGCTTGAAAACTTTGTCCCTCCTCAAACCACTTAAATATTGAAAAGGCCAAGAGATTCACTTTGAAGTTATACTTTAAAACCTTAAACGTAAGAAAGCAGGTAAAGGTAAAAGTCTAGTGGTAAAACACTTTCATTTCTTGCTGACCCTCACATAATCCTGCTTCTTGCACTGGGTCAATAATGCCCTCTGGGTTTTACAAGCTGCATTCCTGGCACTTCACAGCTGTGCCATTGCCACAAAACTCATCTTTACTGAAGATGAACAGGCAGGGCAACTGACATTTGCTTTGTGCGCAAAAGCTTACAGCGCATCCGAAAAATTTAAAGTAAGGGTAGTATTCCCAAATTCAAAATTGGAAGATAAAAGGTTCATAGTCTAGAATGAAAATGAATAATTAAAAACTATACTGAAACAAAATTATTTGACATTTGCACAGAATTTCCAGAATTTCTACATAATGCCACAAAACTGAGTCACATTACCGTTACTACCCATGGCTTTGTTTATTTATGAGCCTTTCAGAGCCTTTTACGTATGTGGAAACTCTTCTAACAACAAAATAATTTCAACCACAACTGCTTAACCATTATCAGTGAGAACAGAGTCTACTCAACACTACTAGTAGTTGCCAAAGCTAACAGATTAAGTCAATGTACTCATCTGGAAGTTCCATACTGAGCTATTTTGGAGATACAGTGAGCCAAGAGAGCTCGGAAAGTGTTCAAGCAGTGAGTTAATTTTATTTTTCTGAAGCAGGAAAATTTCCCAAATGCCTTTTCTAATTTGTCTCAATTGTCCTAAAATAAAATAAAAAGGAACCCTAATGAAAGATTGCAGATGTATCAGGTTAATTATTTTGGTCATGGTGAAGCCAGTGAATAAGAAAAGTGAAAAGCTAATTTTAAATATGGAGGTAAGGTCAGTCCCAGCAAAGCGAATGTGGAAGGAAAACAAAAGCAAAATTATTTAGAAGCCTAAAATACTGTTCTACAGAAATTTTTCATACCTACTACCCTGAACCACATGAGAGAAAAAAGAAGATTAACTTCCTAGCAGGTAGGCTACTGGAAATACTACAAGAATCAGGTACTCTCTCCTTCTTGACTGGCAAAAGCTTGAGCTTACAGGAAATTCAGGCTGGGAAAAGGTGAGAAATGAAAGGCCTGCATGTTGCTGGTGGAGGAAATCCATGTTCTCCTCTTCCAGAGACATACAGCATCTGACTTTTGGTGAGCCCTGTGTCAAGGAAGATTCAGCTCAGAGTAAGTATAGAACAAATAATGCAAGAGCTAACAAAAAAGGAAAGGTAAAATTCAGTGGGCAGAACAAATATGAGCAGAAATTTATATGGAGAAGAAAAGGGACAGGTCTGGGCACTAAGGAGAAAAATCAATTTTTTAGTTAACAAGGAAAGATCGCTTCCATAACACCTGACAAACAGATGTTAAACTTGAATCATGCTTAAAATAAAGCAAAAGTCGTTTGAGGACTAAGACTCAGAATAACATTATTACTAGATGTTGAGCAAACTAAATAGCATTCCTAAATTTCATTTGAAAATACTCAGTAGATATCCATCACAATAAAAGGAAAGAATTTTGCTCAGCTCTTGATGGAAGATCAGTTGCTATTGAGACTGTCAGGTAAGAAGTATCTTCACAACTTGTTTGAATAGGATAGAGTTTATCAGCAATTTAATTATAATAATCTGGACCAACTTAATTTAAAAATTCAAACAAACTGTCACTGAGAAATGAGACAAAAATCAGATAAACAGTGCAATGAAATAAGCATGGGGGGCCACCTACATTTTTCCTGAAACATAATGTTTTTTCAATGTCCATTTTTTTCTGGCTGCTCATGAATTTGGAGTTATCCACATCCTAAATTCGCTCTGTTTTCTATTAGAGCTTACTGAGGCATAACAGTAACAGTAAGTTTTTAATAACAAGCACACTGAACATCGCAGCCGCAAACAGTCAGTGAAGTTACTTGCCATTATGAGAGATATTAAAACCAGAATATAAAAAATAACTTGATTTGCACAAACGGATTTTCTTCAACCCCATCTAAATTTTTTTCATGAGCCAGTTAGGAGATTGTTGAACATGTGGGGAAGATATAAGAAGAAACGGGAATTTAATTCCACTGTTACCAAAGGGCAATGCTGGTATTAGTACACAGTAAAATCTGATGTTTTCACATTGCTTCTGTTTCCAGACAAACTCTGTTGCAGCTGTTCTTCAACACACCCTGCAAAGTGCTATCCTTTTTCCTATAGCTCCTTTATCTTTCTTCTGCCTGATTTAACACAGAAGCCATCAAAAGCATGTGTACTTCCAGGCACTGCAAAGGATTTGCCTTGTGCCACATTCTACATTGATTCTCTATTCTCCCACTGCTGTAGCTGACAACCACTCAGAAGATGGCTGGTGTCAACTAGGACTTAGACCCTACAAAAAAAGCTTTTGGGAAAAAAAGCCAGAGCTGAACTGAGCTAATCGATGCAGGGCAAGGACATCTCCCTTCAGTGTCTAGGGTTAAGGAGAGACCAGTGATCCTGCACTCCAGGCCATCAATCACCCGGACCCTTTGCTCTGCAGGGTGTCAGCAGCTCTGAGACATGCTCCGTTGTGCATTTCACACTGTAGTAACCAGCTGCAACAACAGAAGGATGCACCAGATGCGAAGAAGAGTCTGGAAAACTGCAAGGCTTAATGCCTTATGTCAGGCTGCTGCGGCCACAGGGCACAAAAAAGGCAGGAAAGTGAATGCTAAACCAGGCTTTGTTGTTAAGATGAGGAGCTGTGGGACCACTAGTTCACTGTGGAATCCTTCCATCTGCACTAAAAGACTTTCCAAGCAGGGTATAAACTAATCCAAAGCACTTACCTCAGAAACTGGAGCATTTTTCAGAGCATGTACCAAAACCCAGTAGACTTCAGGGCTACCTCTACATTAACTAGAGTAGATCTGGTGACATGGTAGTCTAGAGATCCCTCCAGAAGACAACTCTCAGAGCCAAAGATCTGAAAGGACTTTGGCTTTCATTTAGCTCCTGGACCTCTGAAAACTGTAATTTTCATTTTTTCCTCTCCCTCAGTCCCACTGGTCTTAGATTTGTATTATGTTCTTATCTTTTTTACTCAAAGAGTAAAATTTCCTCTATCAAATACTTTAAGTAAGTAGGTTGACTGAAGGATGTAATTGCAGCAAAATGCCACGTATAACTACCAATGTCATAGTATAACCCAGACCAATCTTGTGAAAAATCAAACAAACATTCCTTCGGTTGAATTGCACAAAAAATGAATCCTGTTAAAATATGGTCTTTGTAATGGCTTTATTTTTATTTCAACATAATCACTTTCAAACAGGAAGCCCTTTGGAGGTATGTGGCTCAATAGCATTTTGACCAACAGCATGATATCTGGTGACAAAGAAGTTGAAGATGATAGTAATTGAAAAGTGGCTGATAGATCACAGGTAAAGCTGATTTGTAACAGCTGGGTCACTTATGTGCCACATGATGCAGATCTCACCTTTCTCTCTAATCAGTGAAGACTTACAACTGCATGCCTCTCCCCCTCCATCTAAGCAAAATCTGGTATGCCAGCTCTGTCGATACCTGACTAGGTCCCAGCAGAGCTCGCATTCAGCAAGAGTTGAAGATTGTGTGCTAGGTATGTTTTTCAAAATTGGTACAGTTTAATAAAATCCTTTAAATCCTTTAATCTTAAAAATAACCCAAGAATGTTTCTTGGATGGTTCCCCAACTTCTCTACAAAAAATGAAATGGCTCTTTTTACACCCTCTTCTTATTTACAAGCAGCCATTTCTCCACAATGTCATTTATTCCTGTCTTCCCAGATATCACAGCCCAAGACTTTTTCCTTGCATAGAAGACAGTAGTCAATAATACTAACTACTACTTAGCTGAAATGCTAAAACATCACTAGAAACAAAGCTTTATATAAGAGAATATTTCATAGAAAACCACATTAGCACTTTGGTAACTGAAATCAGCAAAACAAGTGACTTGGTGCTACGTTCTAATCGCACAGCTTTTCCCACTGTTCTTTTCCTCTAGGCTGCCTTATTATTCTGCCATGTTACTCCTTCTCAACCCTTTTTCTAAAATACTTAAATGTGCTTTTTCTAAGCGTATGATTTCTAGCCTCCATGGACTGAAGCATTTTGGGGTAATCAGATTAGCTATGGAAATTTTTAAGCACCAGAAGACCTAAACACTCAGATAAACAGATCTATCACAGTCATGAATGCCAGTTTTCCACGTTGGAATTTTTTTACCCAAGCTTATGGATGTTGCAAAATTAACATTTAAAAATAAAAGACTTTTTTTCTATAGTATCTACCAAAATTAACTTCCAATTATTCTAAGAATATTACATGATTAAAACAGAAATAGCATGAAAGAACACTACAGCTTTTCACTGCATAGCCCAACGGGGGGGGGAACCCCCAAGCATCACTTGTATTTATTTATTCTAGCTATACTATTTCACTGAAATACACCAAAATACATAAGAAGTTCTCATACTTGGCTACATGTTTTACACCTTCTGCTTGCATAAAAAGTGCATTTGGAATGACTAAATGTCAACAGATTTAGTGCAATATGATATAAAACAAGTAAAACAGGCATTGACTTACTGTGAGGTGCTTACATCCAAATCTTCAAAATATCCTTAGATACAGTGATTATTTCAACAGAGATTTTGCAGGAAAAAAAAAATTTGTTTGAGCCACAAGGCTTTAGTTTGAGCTGAGATATTTTTACTTAGCTGAAAAGAAAAAGAAACTAATTAGCCAAACGAGAGAAAGAGTGATGGAACAAACTAGCAGACAAATAGGATCCTCAGCTGAAGTAAATTGCTAGAACTTCATTAATGTCAATCTTTACCAGCTGAGGCTGTGTGCCCTGGGATGAAGCAGTCTGCAGTCCCTTCTGCCGGGCAAGGATCAGCTACTATCTCTGCACACTGGGGTGCCTGAATTGAAGAGAAAAAATGGGCACTGAGTTCAAGTTCAGAAGTGAAGAAGTGAGGTAAATCACCACCATGATACAGCTCTCGCTGGCTGTATCTGTAAGCTAAGGCAGTTCTGCTCCGCAGTGCGTTGCTTAGTCCTGGTCTTAGGTGTTCAGTGTAGGCAGCACAGCCCAGCATTAGGGCAAGGGGCTTTCTGCAGTCCTGGTTCACTGACTATTCAGGGGAATCAATTAGGGAGGATTTTATCTTCCTCCATGTTGACACGTTTCCAGTTCCTTCTGCAGGAAAACAGAACGTGTGATGCAATTGTGCACGTGCTCGAAATTTGCCTGAGCCACAGGCAGGACACATCAGAGGTCAAACCTGCAAAGACTAACAACTCTACGGTACAGGTGCAGCCATGCCCTTCCTCCTGCCCCCCTCCCCCCAAAGCAGGAAATATTTGTGTTAGTACTCAAAAAGGTAGCAAAGTGTCATAGCTCTGCATACTGTCCCGTTTCAAGCACTACAGACCTTTCATTTTCTAGTGTATTTTTAAACTAAGCCTTCTATATCCCTATTTGTAATGTTATATTCTTAGGCTACCGCACTAATGTTTTACATTTCTACAGTGTTATTACTGGATAATCTCAATGTAGCATGAAGGTCTATTTGTGCTTTATTTCTGTTTGTCCTGTACCCAGACTTACTCCAACACTGATTGAGAGAAGGAAGCAAAACATATCTTGTATCTACTTGTCTGGCATAGGTGAGTAAAAATTGCTAAAACAAAGTGAACAGTACCCAGTCCACAACTATCAGAAGGAATGGGAGAACTGGCACACAGTCTGCCAGCAGGCGTCACTGCTCTGAACAAGCTGGAGTAGGCTAGCACCCGAGCCGTGGCACCCAGCTGGTAACACGTCCCTTGACACACCAGAACGGAGGCTGATGTGTGGAAGGGGTAAACAGTCCTTTGGACCAGACAGATCTTAACCCACAGAAAAGTGTAGATAAACATCAGTGATACACCATGGAGCTCAGGAACGCTTAAAACTTCTCTCAGGGAAAAGCTCTTGAGCCTAGCCAGCTCGGTCTCAGAGGAAAGAACCACCAAAGCCACCAGACCCAGCGATGTGACATCAGACTTGCACCATTGTATGCATAAGGACTGACTAATAAATTGTTTAATGTCTGGTTTTTAACAGTTAACAAAAAAATTACCTATTATCTGAGCACAAATAAATGTTTGAAGTTTTGAGGTTTTGCCTGGTCCCTAAGTCTCTCAGAGTACTCTCATGGTGCCGGTCCCAAACTCACAAATAATAACAGGAGCAACATGTGCAAGCACTGATGTCTTACAGCAACCTCACCAAACAGAGAATTATTACCCCTATTTTAGATATGAGGAAACTGATGTGTAGAGAGGTTAGTTGACTTTTTTTCCAAGACTATCAAAGCTAGCAACACAGCCCCCATCTCCCAAGAGCAGGCTGCATGGTTCAGTAGAGAGGACTGATGCAAGCTTTGCAAGATATCAAGGCCAACGAGAGTAGAGGCCTCTGTACTGCTGACGAGGATCTGTGCTGCCAGTCCAGACCGCAGCTCCATCTGGCCCTGTCAGAAATCATAGTTTGTCCTGATGATCCGAAAACCACAGAAACTACTCATTTTCAGTATTCTTGCAGATAAATTGTTTCATCTCTTGCTTTGTACCTCTCACCAATGCATGAGAAACATAACCGTTGACCTTTCGTTCTCTAATGTTTTGTGAATTATTTCTAATTTCTGTGGTGGAATGTATCTACATTATAATTCAAGAGTTTCTTAGTAACATTTCATAAACCTTCAAGCATCACTTTTTTTCCAGACCACAGAGTAACATGATGGCAGAATGTTCTGTAAACCTATATATATACGTATGTATGTCTGCATGTATGTCTTGCTCTGGCAAGTCTTGTAGCTGTTGGGCGAAGTTCTGGCAGTTTGGCAGACACAGGGCTCTAGGATTAGTTACAAGATGACATTTGCATATAAATCTGTCTCTACTGATGAAGCCTGAAGGAAGAGAAGTGTCATTGGATTTTACTTTTGAGAACAAAGTATGAAAATCTTCATATAAGCTGAGAAAGTTAAACCTTCTTCTCTTAAGTTAAAAGTCTCCACTAGGTTTGAGTTAGGTTTCTAGACCTATAGACTATATCCATGATTTTAATAACCTGTGTTCACATAGGTACTCAGATTGTTTCTATGGACAGGAACACAGCCATGTCTGTGTACGCTGTGAAGCTTGAATCTGAACCAGACCCATTCTGTTCCCCTTCTCCCTTTTCTCCAGATCGATTTTCACTCCTTACTGATCCAGCTGGCTTGCTTCAGGAGTGGTGTGTGGTGGGTAGTTTGGATTTGACTGCAAGCATCTAGATACACTTATAGTCACCTATTCTTACACTTAGTCACCTCTTTCCAGGAGGGAAACTGGGACAAGAGAGGCGCATGCAACTAAGGAAGATGAGCCACAGGTTTTAGCAAAGTAAGGTGCAGTATGACATTGAGATTCAGGGTATAATGAATCATGACGATGAGCTGCATTAAAAGGCAGTTTGCCTTATGTGACCAGAAACTCAACACTTCTGCTGAAGCACCCCAACATTACTGCAGAGCTTCCTTCTGAGATGCTCTTGCGAACCAGGATTGTCATTTAGGATAAAAAAGGCAAAATATTTTAAACTGATATTTGGTATCATCTCCTACCATTGCAGTAAATGGTCTCAGAACTCAAAGCCATTCCCAATCACTAGCACTCCTTTTGTGAAGTTTTCTCTTCTTGATCTTGGAAGCTAAATTGAAAGTTTCTTTCTTCCAAGTAATTCTCAGTATCAGAATCGATCTCAGATGAGCTTAGCCTTTGCTGCTGTTTTGAATGAACAGATCAGTGTTAGAAATGTGTTTTTAGAAGCAGTATTTTGTAAATGATTGTTGGCTTCTTTCTATTCATTTTTGTGACTCCTTGTCAACAGCTTATTTTTGCAGAGTTCACTGGCACTGTAACTGCCTCACCAAAAGGGCAACATCATAGACCTCTCTGATAATACTTGTAAGACGCTTAACTGTCCCCTTTTGGCCCATTATCCTCTTTTATAAAAAAATGATCCTTCTATTAATGTATACTTAAAAGTCTATGGAAATGTAACTTCCTGTATCTCTGCTCCCTCTGTGAAATAGCATCTGCAGTAAGAAAAGTGGCAAACTTTCCCACTGCTGAAGCTATATGTATCCTAGTACCAATAATGAGAAAACAGCAAAATGAACCCTATATCTACTGGAATGTCAGTTAACATTTTTCCAAGCGTAATAAAACACATCAACTGCAACTTTAATGATTTTATCAGCAGTTTTTTGTTTGAATTTACTTTTAGTATAGCTTTAAAATAATTTTCTGATTAAACATTGCTGAAATGCAATAGAAGCAACGCAGAAATTATTTTGATACCCACACAGATACCCAGTCAGTTTTGCAGCGTAAGGAACAAGTTTTCTATCAGCATCTCAACTTTTCTGCACACGACTTTGCAGACTGGTAGCAGTTTGCACGGGGAAGTTCCCACCTGACAACCCCTTTTTACAAATTGCGCTCATTATTCCTGTGCCAAATCCTGTAAGGTTTGTTAACTCCCATGGCACTTGCTGTGAATGACAGGTGGTCAGAGGGTTGGAAATTCGTCCCCGTGTAGGTCGGCACCTATTAAACAAAAGACCTACTGTTTTCTAATCCCCAGGATCAGTTTCTGCCTGCTCTATACATATCACCAGGAGGATACAGCTGTTGCAGATCGGACAGGGCAGACATGAGCAACCTGATGCCAATGTGGAGAGACAAGGGAATTTCTCCCTCCACGGAGCAGAGGCTGCTGTGCAATAAATGTGAAACAGGTCAACATGGAGGAGACAGCCGATGCGACCACAAAGAGGATATTTCCTCTCCTTGGATCCGAGTGCTGGATGCGTCTGTCTCAAGGGTGGGTGTCAGGAGGATGGGGCCAAACCCTTTTCAGTGGTGCCCAGCGACAGGACAAGGGGCAATGGACACAAACTGAAGCAGAGGAAGTTCCAGCTGAACATGAGGAAGAACTTCTTCCCTCTGAGGGTGACAGAGCACTGGCACAGGCTGCCCAGGGAGGTTGTGGAGTCTCCTTCTCTGGAGATATTCA
>Ga0065711_1033828_pt1 | contig 24765 bp, 27 predicted proteins | sample Hoacrofraction12_FD_59098 | JGI IMG/M metagenome (GOLD analysis project Ga0065711, IMG submission 59098) | Hoatzin crop microbial communities from Cojedes, Venezuela - Epithelial fraction 12 v2 (version 2) | ecosystem: Host-associated > Birds > Digestive system > Esophagus > Crop | place...
TCCATCCCGCCCCTCGCCGTCAGCCCCTCGCACCACGCCTCCCCCAGGACCCCCCGCCCGGCTGCCCGGGGCACGGCGGCTGCAGACCCCTCACCGGCCGCGGTCCGGCCCGCAGAAACCGCGCGGGGACGCCGCGCCTCAAGGAGACTCCCACCACAGCGGCCGCCGCCATCTTGGCGTTGCGCAGTTCCGACCCCGCGCCCGCCCCGGAAGCGGAAGGAAACCCCCGCGCGACCATAGAGCGCGACTTGAAGGGCGGGAGGGGCGGGGCTCTGATGGCCGCCATCTTGGGAGGGGCGGTGGCAGCAGGGAAGGCGCCATCTTGAGTGTGGCGCGCCATGTGGCACCAGGCAGGTTGGCGGGGCCGAGAGGCCTGGATCCCCCCTTTCTGGGGATGGGGGGAGACCAGTGCGGCCCCCCCGTTCATTCCCAGTCTCGTTCTTTCTTCAGGGGAGGTGCCCAGGCCCTCCCACCTACCGCAACAGTGGTCAGGGCAAAATGGCAGGCGCTGAGGGCCGAAATGGTGTCCCCGGTGCCTCACCCTCTCTGAGGGCTTCCTTCCGTTTCTCTCACGATTACTGCACCTTATTATTTAATTTCCCGCCTCTTTCCTCACAGCAAATTTATTGATTAACTGCATCGCAAGCCACACACGCTGAAAAAGCCACCGTGGGCGAGAGTGGAGGGGGAAGAAGGCCCCGCTATGGCATTACGTGCCACCACTGGAAGGCGAAGGGCTGCCGCTGGACGTTGGTGCCGCAGCGGACCTCCCCGAGCCTGCCGTGGTAGGAAGCCACGTCCTCGAGGAAGCGGCAGCGCAGGCCCAGCGGCTCCAGGAGGGAGCGGGTCCGTCGCTCCAGGCAGCATTCGCCCCCCACCATGGGGCCGAAGGGTTTGGGGATGCCCAGGTCCTTGGCCAGGACGATCATGGTGACCTGTGGGATGACGCAAGGGGAAGCCGGTAGCGCCAGGACCGGCCTCTACGATCGACGAAACTGCAGGAAAGCTGCTGGCCACCCTTCTCCATCAGCCTTACTCAGAAATGGGACATTTACACCACTTTTTGCAGCCTTCCTCCCCCAGGCCTCCAAATCCAGCATCGTTTTCCCTCTTCTTTATCATTAAAACGTGCCCTACACCTTGCAATTTCACCACTTTGAAAGGTTTTTGCCTCAAAACTACATAGGTTAACTCAACCACAAGTAACACCAAGTTGCGGCAGACCCGGGCTTATCCAAGCCTGGCTGGAGATAGTTTCTTTTTCTGGGCAGCTGTAAATATTGGGCTTTTTTGGGACAGTTTTGGGGACTCATCCTGGCTGAATAAGCTGGCTTTTGGCGAGGACCTGAGGAGCGGGGGGACCCCTCACCATGTTGGGGAAGTACGGCACAGCTTTGCCCTGCTTGTCGAGCTTGAAGAGGGCCGGCAAGTCGATGATGTCCTCCTCCGTCAAGCCCAGCTCCTTCTTGAGGATGTCCCTGTTCCAGTCGATGCAGCGCTGGACGGGATTGAGAAGAGCAGGTCGAGGCGGGGGATACAGGTGGGTACGGTCCCCAGAAGTATCTCGCGCAGGAGGAGAGCCAAAATGCAACACCTCCCTTAAGGGTTTGCACCACCCTAGGGCAGTTATTGCAAGAAATATTGATTATTACCAGAAATATGGGTTATTACCTGGACATACTGGTTCTGCTGCACCAGGATGTCGTTGGAAAGGACCTTATTAATGGTGACCCGTTTCGTGTCTGTCCCCGCATACCCTGCAAATGAAACCCCTGTCAAAATGAAGCAGTACTGGTAGGAGCCTGGCTTAAAACAGGGCGCAGAGATGGAAAAAAAAAACACAAACCAATCCCAGTTTCCTGAGCTTGTGGTTAAGGCTGCTGGGAATCCCAGTTCTTAGTTTATTGGGAAACTGGGTGGGAAGAAAATCTCTGCCTGTTGGACAGAGCGTTGGAAAGGTCCTATCCCCCACCCTCCTGCCCACAGGCGTTGTTAGCTCCTAAATTTCCCCACTCAGCTCCATAAAACCAGAGCTGCCACCTCCACCCCTTGTTTTGGGATGACTGGGTCCCGGGCGGGTGGCAGTGACCCAGAGGGACCCATGGAGGCAAGGAGATCTTCCCCCGACCCCAAGGCAGATGGATGATGTTCAAAACCACAATTAAAGGATGCCCAGAATGGCAACCAAAATGTCATTGCTGCAGGGAGGGAAGGGCAAGCGAGAAAAAAAGCTGCTAATTTGGGGTGACATGAGAGCCCCTGATTGTCCCCACTCCGTGCTGGAGCTCCGCTGGCATTTACCGAGGTGCTCTATCCCACCAAGCAAGCATCCCCTCCATGCAGAGGGCTTTATCCCTCCCGTCCCACTCGCTTTCCCGAAATAGGGCTTGAGGAGGCTGGGTATGGTGGGCAGGCATCCCGCTTGCCAGCTGTGAAGGGCAGCCGGGTGGGAAAAGGTCCCCGCGTCCCCCCGATACCCGCACGTCGGTCAGGCGCTGCCGCCCTCGGGCCGGCTGCTCTGTGGGGCAGCTCCGGCTGTCTCAGCCGACATCAAAGCTCGGCTGAAGCAGCCTGCTGTCCCCTTGCCTTTGAACATGGTGGCTTCGCCCTGGCCCTCCTTCTGCTTCTCCCGAAAGAGCCTGTAGCATGCTGCGGGGCTGGCCATCAGCATCCGAAATCGCTGGGGCGAGACAGGAGGGAGAGCAGTCACCAGAATGCCTTATCCAAAGCCTTGGGGGACCTCAGGGGTTTATTTTTGTGAGAAACTTGATCTTAAACTCTTAAAAATGGATATTTTTGCTGTTACTTAGTGCCTTTTTTAATGCAGTGCGGAGGGTTTGTGTCCAAATGAGGCACAGTGATTTATGCTGCTGGCAAATACCCACCTAACCATCTCTGAGGGGTTAAACTGCTGCTGGGACAGGGAGGAAAACTGCAGACTGGCTGCAGCTGGGTCCAATCCTGCCCACCCCAGGTGGGGTATATAAACCCCCAGGAGGGTGTTTGTTGGAGGTTTGGGTGAGCTGGGATGGTGGGTGAGTGTGGTTGGTGTCTAAGTTGGTGTTTTTGTCTCTGGGCTGGTATTGTGTTGTAGAGAGAGGATGGAGTGAGTGAATAATCAGGCTCTGACTTCCTCAGAAGAAGCCAAAAATTGATATTAAGCTAATCCCATGGGAATTGTGAATTTGTAGGTTGTGAACCCCATGTGTGTTCTTGCTCCCTTCCCACTAGCAGAAATGGTCTCCTTGCTCCTTGGTGGAGTGCTGGAGGCTGCTTGCTGCCGTCTTGATAGCATCTCCTGTGGGGGTTTACACAGCACTGGGGAGGGCAAAACACTGTGTGGAGGGTTTGTGGGGGATGTGTACATCAAAGCACTGCATGGAGGGGGTGGGGGGTGTGTGTGCATCAAAGCACTGTGTGGAGGGTTTGGGGGGGGGCGCGCTTTGATGCTGCCTTTCTGAACCGTCCAGGTCAAGGAATGGGGAAAGGGCTCATGTCAGAAGCATGACAGAGGAAAGTGCTGTCTTCTGAAAACTTCTGGGCAGCCCATGTGAATTTTAAGGCTTAAATTTCTTGAACTACTTTTTCAGGCATCTTTTCTTTCTTCTATCTGTGTGGATTATTAGTTTAGCAAGTCCCTTTCTGTGTTCCGTCTCATTTTGGGGCCGGGTGAAAACCCAAGCTGGGACTGTCGAAGAAATGAGCTTGGGGGTTTTTCCCTAGAGGTGCCCCAGTGGGATTAGTATCTCAGAAGAGAAACTGTGGAGTGGTGTGGGGTTTTGGGGTACCTTTTTGTCAGAGGTGGGCACAAAAGTGAGGAACTCATCGACGTGGCCCACAGCCAGCCAGTCAGAGTAGAGCTCCACGGGAGCCTGCACTTGTTGGGCGTAGAGAAAATCCCGCACTACTCTGGTCATTCTCCTCCCTGCGGATCTGGGGGCAAAACACCCCCAAAAGAGGAAATAAGGGGAGTAACTATTTATGCATCCATAGGTCCATGAATATAAATTCTATACAGGTGGAGGAAAGGAAGGAGGGTGCAAATGTGAAAGCAGAGATTGAACAGTGGGCTTGGGTGCACCCACCCCACAGAGAACCTCACATGCAGCTGGTCAGGGAATGGCTAATTAAGCCCATTAACATGATTTTAATGTTTAGGGGCACTTGTGTTTGCTTTGCTCCCAAACACGTGGGTTTCTCATCTCTTACGTGGGGAAGCTGCTGCCGATGAGGATCCTCCCCAGGGGATACTCCTTCCCTGCCACAGTGATGGGTGGGCTGACCTCCAGGTTGCCAAAGGAGTCAAGGCTGGTGATGGCTTCGAAGAGGGGCTCTCTGCTCACGTAGCCAAATTCGGGGCCCTGGGGAAAGAGAAATCGCTGTGGGCTTTGCCCTGAGTCCCCTGTGCTTCCAGGTCTTTGCTTTTATCCCTCCTGCTGGCCTCAGACCTGCTCCAGTGGGTAAAAATATCAAGAGAGAAGCCTGTCCATGGATGAGGAGAGGCTGAAGGCAAGTCAAGAGGTTAAAGGTCTCGGGGTCATCTGGGCTCAGTAATAAATGGCACATGCCAGGAGCAGAGCTGGGGAGAGATGATCTCTGCTGTCTTGCAGCCAATGTTTAAGTACCTGCATAAAGCTAATTAGGTGCTGGGGTAGCCCTGAAGCTGAGTTTCTGGATGGCTCTTGTTGAGCTAGATGAACTTCAGGCCCTGAGGGTAAATCCATCCCAGGCATAAGAGCCACCTGAAGGGCTGTACTTCACTTAAATCCTATTTAAGCTCTGATTTTCAGGACTTAACATATCTGACATTTAAGGTGTTGTGCAGGGGTAATTAACCCTAAGCTGTGATGTGCCAGGGTCAAATGCCTGAGGGAGAGATTGCAATGCTAAAAATGAGGCAAAAATGGCAGTAGTGGGACAAAAATCCTGCCTTGAACCTGTCTTTACTCTCTGGTTCAAGTCAACACAGGCTTGGAGCTCATGGCAGCCCCTGAGACAAGATCAGGTATCTGCTGGGTTTGCATTAAATCCCAATTGCTTATTAGTGTTGGGTTTCCTTAGAGGTAAACCAAATATACAGGTCAGCAAAAATGAGACCTGAGGGTGCATGGTTATGATTTAGATGCTGCTTTTTTTTTTAATTTGAGGATGCTTGGGGAAGCAGGGAGCTGCTGCTGCCTTTCCCTGAGGTTCCCTGTGCATTTTTGGGGTGCCTGTCCGGAGGATGGATGATGTCAGATCCTTTTCCCGGGTGCTGCAGTATTTCATAACACTTGCTCTCAGCTTATTTCAGTTTAATAACCACGGAGCTGGTACGGTTTCAACTGTCAAGGCGCTGGTTCATCCCAGGTTTGCGGGTCGCATCCAAGTCCTATCAGTTCCAGATTGATTTTGAGGGGCTAATTCCCTCTCGTCTCCTTTTTCCCTGGCGTGGGGTCCCAGGGGCTTAGGGCTTGGCCGGGGCGAGAGAAGGACTCGTGCATGTTGCATCTGGCTAAATATTCCTAACTGGAAAGTGAGATTGGAAGGATAGGAGTGGGGATTAGGGGAGGCTTCAGAGCAGAAATTGGAGTATAATGCGTTAGCAGCTCCAAAGGCTGAAATTGCTTCTCTAAATATGAAGCAAAGCAATTCCTAAAGGGGCAAATAGGAGTGGTTGCCTGGCTTCTTTGCGAAGAAGCGGATCAGCGCGCTATTCCCATCCTGCCTGATGAATCTGGGACTGCATGTACTCATTTCAGGCATGAGAAGATGTATTTCAATGCTTTTGAAAGCGCTTAACCTTCCCCAAAGTGACGTGCATGAAAAAAAGCGAGCTGTCCTCTTCTGATGCTGTCAGAGAGAAGACGAGGGCTGAGGCTGCCGCCAGGGCCTGGCTGGGTGTATGGGGCAGAGATTTGGTGCCTCCTTGGGGACGTCCTGCCCTTTCTGCATGGTGATATCTCAGAGGGATCATTAAATCCATCTTCTTTCCATGCTTGTCTTTGCTGGACTCTCCCAAAATGCCCTGGCCAAGGGTAACTGCTCTCCCAGGCAGCTTGCTTTGCATGCCCTGCCTGCAGCTGGCCCTTTGCCTTGGCAAAGAAGCCCCACTGGGATGTTTCTGGCAGCATCTCGTACTCTTCTGAGGAAGTAAATTGACCCCTTTCATGCTTTCCTTTCCTCTCCTGCTTGTGAGCTGCTGAATATTCACAGGCACGGAAGAGGAAAGGAAAAACCAGCCCGTTGCTGGGATATTCAGGGTGAAGAAATCCACCCCTGTCCCAGAGCTTGGCAGGACTCTTTTGTTCCCAGAGGCGTGAGCTCCTTCTTTCCTCTCTCATCCTGCACCTTTGGGATAAAAGTTTTTCTAGATGGCTGGGATGTGGATTAGGCTCTGAACCTTGGTTTGAGGGGGGGTGAGGCTGTTGCTGTCCTCCCAGCTGGAAGTGGATGGGGTAGTGTGTCCATGCAGTTGCATGCAGTGGTGTTAGACTCTCATTTTTTCAGGCAATTCACTGTAGGGCCTCCAAGGAGCAAAGTGCAAGTGGGGTTTTAGGAGTGGTGAAATAGGCTAGGCATAAACACCTGCAAGTTTCTCCCCAGGCAATGCAAGTGACTGTCCCGCTCTTACCAGTAGATTCTTGATGGGGAAGTGCTCAAGTCCTCCATCTCGAGGGGAGTCCAGCACCACCGGGAAGCTTTTCTGGGGAGCATGGGTGTAGCCAAACTCAATCTCATCCTGAAGAAGGGAGGAAAAACCCTCATGGGGCACATCAGCAGGGAGGGAAAAATTTGCCTTCTTTCTGGTGCCCGCCTACCTGCATCCAGCGATCCCTGCGGTTGATGTAGCCGAAGCAAACCTTCAGCTCACAGCCGGCCTTGTTCACCAGGTTTTTTATCTCCTTGATGAAGAGGTAGTTGTCCTTCACACTGGGAAAGTGGATGGCAGGAGGGAAGGGGAGGAAGGGCTGCTGGAGGATTGATATCCCCTGCAGGCAGCTGCCTTTCCCTCTGCCCATCACCTCCCCAGCTTGTCTCAGTGACCTTCAGGGAGACTGTGGGACTGATGCTGGTTTGGCTGGGAAGGCATCATCCCTTGGCCTTTACCTGCAGACGAAGACGTTCACTGGTGCCAGAGTGTTGGGGGTCATGATCCACGGTGCTACCCTGAACACTACTGTGTCAGTGAAGATTGGTGTATGGGGGATACCCTGGGGGAGGCAAGCAGAAATTGGGGACTTTCTACACCCTGCTTATCACTATGGCCCACAAATACTCTACCCGGAGGTCATTTCTGGGGTAAATTAATGGGGACTGCTCTCCCTTCAGCCCCATCCCTCTCTGTTGCAGCCTCCCATCTGCACCCCTTCCTCGGAGCCCCCAGACCTCAGCCAGCGTCCCCAGGAGGCTGACATGGATGGAGACCAGCCCAGAGAAGGTGTCATCAGGAAAGCGGAGCCCCTCAGCGAAGAAGTCGAGCTCAGCAGTCCCACCAGTGTATTGCACAGTATGGTACAGCTTCCTCTGGCCCAGCACGTGGATGTAGCGCTGACCAAAGAAGGGGTCTGCAAGAAAAGAAGGGGGAAGGTGGGCAATTTCCTAAGTTTCAGTGGTGGTTTCAAGCCTACTTTGCTCGTGTGCAAGCAAGTACCACAGCCCCTCTGTGCTGGAGCTGCTTCTCCTCTGTGGGTGGATACAACTTCATCTGGCTGAAGTACCTTGAAACAGGAGTGAAGGAGCTGGCAATTTTGCAGTCATGCACAAGAAGGGTGAGGAAAAACAGCTCAGTCATTGGGAAGATGTTTTCATGGGGTTTCTGCCCTTCCAACCCCCTCTGACATGTAATGGGATGGCAATGCCACCAACCCTGCTGCTGACCTTTCCCTCTGCCTCTGCGCGGAGGGACAAGACCAAGCTACTTAATGGCACGGTTCTGGGCTGTATGAGGGCTTTTAGTCCTGGGGAATGAACCTCCGTGCCCACAACAAGGAACAAGGAAAGGAAAGTGTGTTGTAGCGTGTATTGCCATCATGGGATAAAGCATCTGGGTGGCAGGACATAAGGCTCTTTTTGCTACTCCTTTGCTGGATGACCTTGGATAAATGGCTTTATGGTCTTGTACCTCTGCTTGTTGATCTTCAAAGCTTTCCAGTTGATTGAGAAGAGAGAATATTCAACGATGGAAAAATTTGGAGAAGGGATGCTGAGGGCATGATTTGCTTCAGAAGTGCCATTTGAAGAGCATGGGGAGGACCAGGTCAGAGATGGAAGGAAAAGAGCTTGCAGGGATCTCAAAAGCACCACAACGGAGGAGGAAGGGGCAGAGGAGTAGGTGAGGAAGGACTTACTTTGCACATAGAAGACCCCAACTTTGTCAGTGTCGGAGACAGGAATATGGAGAATGATTTCGTACCCCCGGGGCAGGCGCTGTGGCCCTTTGGTCCTTAAGACCATCCGAGACATGTCCAGCAAATCTGGGGTGCAAATAAACAAAAAAAAATTGAGTGATGGGTGACTGCACAGTGCAGCTCTGGCCGACATGCGTGCTCCCTCCTGGGGTTTGCGTCTCCCATGCCAAGAAATCTGCTCTCCCCTTGCTGCAAGCCTTTGCAAGCTTGGAAAAATGACCTGCGGTCCTGCTAGCAAAGCTTGAGGCTTGTGCTTTGAAACAAGTGCCTGATTTTTTCCACCAACAGCCCTGGTGCAGCTGGTCCGTGGCCTCAAGAAGTCAATGGGCACCAGCTCCGCGTGGTTTTAGTTTTCCAGGAGTGGGTGAGTATTCCTGGCTGTCAGCTGCACGCCTTGCCTCGAGCTCCTTTCACCTGTGCAAAGCATCCCTGGGTCAAGCTCTACTGTCAGTGGCATCTCTGCAATTTTTCTGGCTGTGCTTCATGCCCCTGCTTGATTGCACTTAGTTTGCATGGTATTAAAAAAAAAAAATTCCCGTGTGGGAAGCTTACTCAGCAGCTTGGTGGAGAGCAGCTCATGGGCAGTCAGTTCCCAAGCAGAATTCCATCTCCAAAAAGGTTAAAGAGGAGGAATAAGGGAGCATTTTTCAATTTATATGATTTTTTTGAAGCTGTTACCTGCTTTGCTGAATACCCTTTCATCGTCGCAGTCCGATGCTGGAGTGAAGGGGCTCTCCTTGTCGCAGTTGACGAGCAGGATGGCCCCGTGTCCCTCAGGGCCCCAGGTCCAGCTTGCCTAAAACAACCGACGTTGGGGCTTAGCAAGCCCAGGCTCCTGCAAGCCTGTGGACTTTGCTCTCTGTGCGGTGGAAGAAGCTGAATTACCTTGTTGAGGTTGTTCTTTTCCACCACGCCATCCCGATCTGCGTCGACGTCCAGAGAGATCCCTGGATGGGCAGACCTCACCATCATCCCAGAGTATGGTGAGGTTGGGTGGGTGCCAAAGCCTCCCAGACCCAGCAAGCGTGGGTCCACCTCTGCCCCCGCATCAAAACTCCCCACTCCAAGGGACCAAAGGGTTGAAGAGGGATTGCTGTGTTGCAGAAGCCTTCGTACTCACCGATGCCGGTGAGGAAGACCCCGGCTTGGTTGATGGGCTGCCCTCCCTCTGTGTAAAAGCTGATGGTTACCTGCAAATCCCCAAATCCCTGCTTGGAGAAGGATGTTCTCCCTCTGTGGGGGTCCTGCACCTCAGCACCCCACTTCTTACCTTATTATCATTGACCTCGGTGCTGGCCTGGCTCATGCTGAACCTCAGGACCGTCCCCTCGTCCAGTGGCCACCGTGTCCCGCTGCTGGGGGCTGACCCGACCTCTGCTCTGCCCCGGCATGCCACCTCCACGCTCACGCCCTCTGTGTGCTTCACACTGAAGGAGACTGCCCCGGCCGGGGCCGCCCTGCCAAAACCACTCCGTGTTTATAGAGGTTTGTACCAAACCCACCCGGTTCTCACTGCAAGTAATTTCACTGCCCAAAACACAGCCAAGATGGCACGCTGGCGTCTCTGTGCTCACCACCAGCACCTTTCTGCCCTTTCCTCCCTGCTTGGGAATGCTTGAAGTGTTCTTTTTTTAGGGCAGAACATGCTATTTGAGTACAACAAGGCTATTTTGTAGCCATCGGTGCAGATTATGATCTATAATAATCACAGCTGAAGTAGTCAGTGCTGCTGGAACTGAATTTAGGTTTGCACTTCAATGGAGAAATCCGTGTTTATTTTCCAGCTGAGGCAAACCCAGTATTTAACAGCTCATCAGAACGGCGTGGCAACCCAGCTGGGAGACTTTACCATGGGAAACTCTAATTTTTGGGGTGATTTTATCCAACCCCGAAGCAGTTGCGTTTGCACCGCTCCCAGTCTGACGTGCCCTTGCTTCTCTCCAGCTGCTCCATGCATCCCCTTCCCCTCTCTTGGCTCCTTGTCCCTAATTTCCCCGTCTTTCCAGGGTTATTATTTTTGGGCTGCTTGCAGCTCTGGAGGTGCAGGCTCCCTCTGAGCATGCGTGCTCCGGACACCCGAGAGCTTGCACCGTATCACCGTTACAGCATCATTTGCTGGGTTTCTGGATGCCAGTGGCCCCACCAAACCCACACCAGGGGGGAGAGGAAATCTGAGTGCTTGTTTGCTGCTGCTTGGGTGTTTCTTAAACTATTAAATTACATTTAATTATGCATGGAAAAACTGGTTTGGTTTCCTTGTTTCTGGGTTTTGGGAATTCCACTGGGAGGGAATTTGACCCGGAGAGATGCCAGATGAGTTGTAACTGCGCTGCTTGGCTTGTATATCGAGGGTGAGATTTGCAAAAGCAGCAAAGACCAGAATTAACCATGAGATGAGCTTTTAAACTTTTTCCTTTGGGGCAATAATTATCTTGCAATGTGTTAGGCTGGTTTTAGGGGTGCAGGGCTGGTGGTGTGGGGACTTCTATGCTTTCCCAGGACACTGTTTGCTCACTAGATCTTGTTTTCCTCCCCTTTCCCAGCTGCATCTCTTCCTTTGCAGTCCATCCCTGTGGCTGCTGCTCATCCCTTCGCTTTCCAGCAGCTTTCTGAGATGATGCTGGATCTGTTGGCTGCAAATGGATCAAACCCATTTCCATCACGGACCCAGGGTAAATACCATATTGTGCAAACACAGATGTCTGAAGCTTTCCAGGGACTTGTGCAGATTTGCAAAGCCCAGGGAGGCTTTTGCCCACAAATTGCATTAAATCACAGTGTCAGGGTGGTGGGTTTTTGGGGAGCAGCAGGAAAAATAAGAAGCGGGGTTTTACAGAAGGAGAAACAGGGGTAAAGGCGAGGAGAAAGGTAGAGGTGCAGAAAAGGAGGGAGGAAGGGAAGCGTTGGGGCATCGTACTCACCCATAGACGTCGGCAGAGATGCAGGTGCCCAGCACGCACAGGGCCTCGATGCGGTTCCCATGCTGCAGCCGGAGCGTGCGGTCCCCCGGCATCTCCCAACGCAGCAGCCTGGATGCCCCGGCGATGGGCATGCACACCCTTCCCCACCCGCTCTGGGTGGCACTGAGCCCCCTGGCAGCACCCAGCCCCGTCTCCTTCCTCCCCGGCACGCCTCCCTCCTCCTCCTCTACTGGCCCCGGCGCAAATCAATCGGCTTTTGGAGCTTGCAAAGTTTGAGATGGCAACTTTGCAGCCCCCACCCGGGTCCGAAGGGAGGGGGCAGTTGGATTGGACCCTCTAAAGCCCCATGAAAGTGATCTCCAAGGGGAGGGAAGGGATGGAGAGGGAGGGTGTCTGGCCCGAAGCCCAGCCAACTCCCAGCCCTATGCAAGGAGCTCCCCCAGCTGTCCCCAACTCCCTGTCCATCCAGCATCTCTCTGACACCAGATGGGGATGAGCAGCCCAACAGGGAGGTGATTTTGCAGTGCTTTGGGTTTCTGCTGGCGTTTGCATCCATGGGGTATCCATTCTTTTCTGCTCTCTAGGGAAAATCACTGGCTGCTCTTGGGAGGAAGAAATACAACTTCCCAGCACCCAGGCTAGAGCAGGATTTTCTGGGTTTTGTTGTTTTCGTTTTTCTTTCTTTTTTTTTTTTTCCCCTGCTGATTTTCAAAGGGAAGCTGAGGAGCCAGTTGCCGATGAGGGGAAATTGGAGGTGGTTTCGCACAGTGAACCTGCCGCTTGCCACCCTGCACCGCAGCAGAGCACGTCAGGAGCAATTGCTGCCCACGCAGGCGTTTGCATTATTTGTTAACATCAAGCTAAATATTCATGCTGAAAACCAACCTTCTGCCCCAGATTTTAGAAGCCACAAGCAATTAGTGAGAAGCAGAAACATTCAGGTTGATGTTGCCTATTTATATCCCTTTTGGGCTTTTATTTTTTAGCTTTCTATTCCTTTTGTGGCTGGGGTGTAGGAAACAAGCTCACATCCAGTTTCCCATCTGAAGCAGATCCTGTTTTATTTTGCTGGGACCTGAGCAAATGTGGCCGAGGGCTTTGGGTTGCAGAGCACACTCCTAGGAATAAAAAAGAGGTGGTTTTGCTGCTTTTCTGCACATGCAAAAATGAGATTTATGGTAATGGGGAGATTTTATTAAAGGCCGTAGATGATGTCCGATAAGAATATAAGAAAATATAAACCACTGTGACACTGGACTGTGGCATTTGTAAAGCATTGTAGTCCAGGCAGCACCGCTGCTGTGCAGAACGTAATGGGGACTTGGGTTAAATGACAAATGGTTTAGATGCTGGCCTGGGCCGGAAAGTGCTCCTCCTTCTGAGAAGCGTCATGACTTATCTATTTAACCTCTGTCTGTTTAAACCACCAGTAGTAAGAAACGCTGGTGAAAGAGGAACCAGAGAGAGAATAATTTAAGGGGGGGAGAAGCAGAACTTGTGTTTGCACAAGCAAGCTCTGTTCTCCAGTGCTATATGAGACTTATTTTCCCTCTTTTTACCCCAAAGCAGAGCCAGCAGCTGGCGTCAGATGGGCTGGGGTGGGCTCACTTCTCTGCGTTCTCCTGGCACCTGTGGACTGGGGGCATAAAGGTATAAATCCATCATTCTGGAAGAAAATGAGCAAAAAGCAGCTTCTCTTTTACCATTTTCACTTCCCAATTCCTGCGCCTGAGGATTTAGTGTTTCAGTTGTCAGCAAGGAAAACACAGGCTGTTTAAATCCTCCTTTTCTTCAAACGAATCCCCATCCCCAAATCCCTCCCATCTTACAGGAAGACCCCAAGGTCACCGCGTCACTTGTGATTTTTAGAATCAGCAGGAGTATTTCTAGCTGGTTATGGGGTTTGTTTCATACTTATATATATATAAAAATATAAATGTATTTATATTTCCCATGGTCCAGCTGGCATGATGGTTCTGGCATGGGTAAAAGCTCATGGTGCTTGCCAGGCAGAAGGAAACCTATCGGCCCTTAGGAGCAAGTGTGACCTGCTAGCAAATATTGGGTTGAAACCCTGGTGGCTCTGGGGATTTTTGCGTTGTCCTGGGGTTTTCTGTGTGGCCCTGGCTGCCCAAGGGGCTGGTAGAGCCCGTTTCCCTGCCACCGCACCAGTCCCTGTCTTTGAGGCATCAGTATGGAAGAAGGATGCAGTCTTTGCAAGCTTCCTGGAGTTTTTGGAAAATAAGTTTGGTCTTTGCAGGCCTTCTGGGGTCTTTGTAAGCTTCCTGGAGACTTTGCAAACCTTTGGGGTTCTTCACAAGACATGCAGATTCTTTGCAAGCTTTTTGGGGTCTTTGCAAGCCTGGGGGTCCATGCAGAGCCACCGCAGCAATGTTTGCAGTGGGGAAAATATTAAATCCTTCTTGGGGAGGCTTTGGCAAAGCACCCGCCCCTTGCAATGCCTCTGTTTGAGGAGGAAGGAGAGGGACAATTGTACCTAAGAGGCCTTGAAGGCATCCTCACCGTACCTGTGTACTGTGCTGGGGACAAGCGCAAGGACCTACCCATCCTCATCGCTTGGGTGATTCCTCCCACCAGTTGCTAAACCTTGGTTTATCTTGCAAGAATAGGAATTTTCAGGAGGCAAAAGTGCTATTAGTGGTGCAGGCTCTGCTCTGTGCTATCAGGTGGTAGATCAGACTTGGTAAGCCATCACGGGACGTATACATAGACGTGTATACATACACACAGGTAGATGTCTGGAGGCTCGTGGTTTTGTGGCTACAGTCAATCTAGTCAGAAGGGTTCTCTGTTTTTTTTAAAAAGCAGATCTGCCAGATTAGGAGCTGTTCTGCATAAACATCCCCGCTGCCAATGGATCTCTGCCTGCCCTAATTTCGAGGACCTGGGAACAGATCCCAGTGCTGGAGCTTGCAGACAACACCGGGCAGCTGATTCCTGAGGATTTTCACGTGCACATCACGCAGCATCTCCTCCCCGGGGAGGACCGAGCAGGTGGGTGCAAGGGGATTTTAAGCTCCATGGGTGCCTGGTGAGGGGTTTTGGGGTAGTTTTTTAGCTCCCTTACTGCAGGCACGTGCCTTATTGCAAAGAGTAGGAGGGCAATGTTCCCCCCACGGAGTCCTTTCAAGCTGACCTTTCACGTTTAGGAGGTGCAAACAGGTGCCCATCCCAATCGAGCCACGAGGCGCTGCCCATTCCTGCCTGTTCCTACCCATGCTGGCTTTATTTTGGAAGGGGCAGGCAGCTTCGAGGAGGCGAACCCAACCCACTGGTGAGGATGAAGGAGCTTGGGGGAAGCTGAGCCCACCGGTGGCTTTATTGCTCTCCTAGTGAGGGAGATATTTATAGGGCAGGGAATTTAATGCAAAGTCGGGGGAGAGCATGGGCAGGGCAAGAGTGGGGTGTGTGCATGGCTCCATCCCCGGGGGAAAAAGCAGTTTTATGGGGTGCTTTGCTCTTAGATTGCCAGGTATGAAGTCTCCCAGCAAGCAGGTGCCTTTATTTTGTGGACAAGAAAGGATGGAGTGGGATTTTTGGTGTTTTCTCACCCGGGAGAAGGCAGTTGCAAAGCCAGCTCTGACAAGTCCTGGCCACAGATGTTTTACCAGAATGGGGACCAACCTCCCTTGGGTTTTACTGGCTTTCAAAGCATTTTTTACTGGTCCAAACCAGACTCCCACCCTTCTTCCCTGGCTTCCAAGTGGGATGGGGAAGGCAGGTCCCTGGGTGGGGACTTAGCACCAGCCTAGGATGCTCCTGCTGTGCTGTTACAGCTGCGCACCCAAAGAAAATGAACCCTCACGCAAACCGGAGCGGAACTTGATAACTGGTTTGATGCCTTACCCTACTGCAAATAATTAGGCTGACATGGCTCTTAAAAGTTCCTGCCTGCAATTACGCATGCCGAGTAATAAATAAGGTGTAATTATCGGCTTGGGGAGATTATCAAACTTTCCTTGATAGAGTGGCGGTGCAGGATGGGTGAGAAGAAATGCCCTGAGGGAGTCTGGGCTATTAGTGGGGTTCCTGGGGGAGCACTGGGGAGTCGGGTCTTGCTCCATCGTGGCTAGAAGCAGGCTGAAATAGGGAAAAAGGTGAAGCGAGCCCCAAAAACCAAGGCTGACCAAGCTCACTCAATCTAATGGAAAGGCGGGATCCCATCCGTCACGCACGTGGGATCTTAATAGCAATTTCTCAGGACAAGGTGTTATTAGGAAGAAACACTCAGATCTGAATGGGCCAGACGACTTAAAATGGTCATTCTTCCTCTGCACGGGCATGTCGGTGCTAATAGCAGGTGGAGGAGGAAGGAGAGGTGAGTGTAGGTACCACCCAATGAAGACGAGGTGTTTTGGGCTTGAGCGAGCATCCGCAGTGACCGTGGCAGCTCAAAATGCGCTGTGACTAAACTTGCCGAAAAAAAAACCCCAAACCGAAAATGAAGATGAGGTTTCGGCACTGTGTCTCCATCCGTTCTGGAGGCGGGTGATGCCGGCTGGGTTTGGAGAAGCACATGTTCTCAAACCCTCTGCTGTAGCCCTCACGCTTGCTGGGAGCCCCAAACCACCATCCTCCTCCTCCCTCCAGATTATAGACCATACCAGCCTGACCCCGTGGGGATTAAGGTGTGTTCCCTGTCCGGCACAGGGCTCAAACCAGCTGAGCAGGATACGATGCTAAAATCACAGCAGGTAGCAAGCTCAGCACTGTGCCCAGTCCAAACCAGTGTGACCAGCAGCCACGAGTGGGGAATCCAACTTGCGGCTCTCTTTACTAAAGATGCTACCTTGGCCAGACTCTTCCTCAGAGGATGCAGCGAGCTCTTTGCCCACCATGCCAGTTCTGCATCACCCAAGTTTGAAGGGGTTTAGCTGCGTGTGGAAGCTTGTGCTCTCCCGGGAGGGCTCAGGAGCCAACAAAATTCACAGCTCTCTGGATATCAGGAGTTTGGCTCATGCTGGGTGTCGGGAAACGGGATTTTAGCTAAAATCTCGAGGAAGGCGAGGGCCTGGAAATGCCCCTAGTGTTCCCCACTCGGGCATCCTGGCCACCCCAGCAGGCTCCCATGATCTTATTAAAGCCGTGCTTGTGTACAAGACACGGTGCTGCTGGTTTTTTTTTCCTGCTGCAATTAAAGTCGGAAGGAGGCCTTTAATGTAGACTGGCTGGGAGACGTTTAAAGCAGCTGGTTTGATCTTGCAGGGGAAGGTGCGCATAGGTTGCTGCTCCTCCGGCTGAGGACGTATGGCTCAGTGCAGTGGTGGGGACCGGTCCTTCTAGCTCCACCGAGCTTGCTTTGACCTTTTTGGCTTGCAAGGGGTCCTGTTGCTCGCGAAACCAGGTTTCTTCTGGCTCCAGCCCTCTCCTGCCCCTTGCATCGCTAACACCCTGTGGGAACAGGGACCATGTCGTCCCGTGTCCTGCGTGCTATGAGGATGAACCTTGCAGCAATGGGGCTGTCGTTGTGCTCTCTATCCCCATGCTGCCTTTCTCCTCCATCTTAACTGCCACCTCCATCCCCGAGTGCAGTGGAGACCTCCTGCCTCACTTCAGCAGGATTAGCCTCACCCGGTTTCCCTCTTCGCAGGCAGGCGAAGCCTCCTGTGATGGCCCGGAGAGAGATGGCTATTTCCAGTACATGACATCTTCCAGCAATGAGGATGTTTCCCATGGGAGCTTTGCTGCATGCACAAAAAAACCAAACCTATTCCCCCGAAACGCCATGTCCAAGCGAAACATTGAGAACTTTTAATTTCCACTGAAAGCCTTTTGTTGTTGTTTGTTTGTTTTCCTCTTCCCTGCCTGCTAAATAACCAGTTTTCCCTGCGCTTGTTTCTGCCCGTCGCGCTTCTCGGGAGTTGTTACGATGGGAAGGACCGACCTGAACAAATATTTCCTTCTGTCAGGCTTTATTCGGGCATTGCCCTAATGGGGTAGCCGAGGCTGTGAGTCACCAGCAGAGAGCCTAGATGGAAAATTTGGGTCGTTTTAAAAAAAAATGTTTTATTTTAATGATACCATATATTGTAATAACTCTAAACAACCACATTGTGCAACAGGAGGAGTTGAAATGTTTAATGCATTAAGCTTTGGAGTCCTTATATGGAGCTATAAGGGAATAAAAAGGTGAGAATAAGCCCCAAAAGAGCTCGCTGCCAAGCATCCCTGGGCAGGGCTGGGTGTCACCCACCCTGTCCTGCCCCTCCGCCCCATGTCCCCTCCCTGGAGCTGCCCGGCCCCCCCGGGGGCTGCCTTATCACCTGCATCTCCCCGAGCGGGGCGGCAGCTTGCTGGGTGGTGGAGGTGGAGACGGCAGGGTCCCCTGGCTAAACCCCGTCATCGAGGGAAGGAGGAGTTTAGTTCCCCTGCCTTTTAATCCAGTCGTGCTGGTTTACCTACACCGCCAGGCAGCAGCTTCCTTCACATGCGGCTGCCGTCTCCGGCACATCATGCCCCAACGTCACATTGTGCAGATGTCTACCAGCCATGCCAGCTACAGCGTCTGTGTGTTGGGTACCGAGGTCTTCCTCGACACGCGCCGGTAAGGCTTGGGATTGGGGTACCCTCAATATTTTCCATAGGGTCTTGGTGGGTTCTGGGGGTGCCCAACAGAGTTTTTGCTCTTCATGTGGAGGAGAAATGGGTACTAGGGGGGAAATCAGAGCTCATTTTGAGCCCACATCGTGAGTTCACCTAAGAATTTGGCGAGCTTGTTCGGTGCACGGGGTACATGTCCTGCTGGGTCTGTTTTAGGCGACATTGTCACATGGGGAGCTGCACCCAAAGGAGGGACGTTGGTTCTGGCAAACGTGAGGCGTCGAAGCGTAGCCGAGCCATGCCTATTTGCAGCAAAACCCATGCACACCCTGGCTAAGCGGGATCTATTTCTGGCTGTGAAAACATTAGGCAAGAGCAATTCAAGACGAGCAACTTGGCTGGAGCTAAAACAGGGTAAAGAATAAAATGTGTGGCTCAGGCAGAAAAAATCCACCAGTGGGATTTGCACGGGCAGTTTCACAAAAGGAGATTTTTCTGGCGTTAAATATGGGGGTTGCTTTATTGGTCAGATACAAGGCTGTATTTACCCTGCTGTTACGTTGTCATTATTTAATAAATCACGTTTATAATGATAGAGACTACAGGACAAGCTGGTTGGGATCTCATCTGGGGCAATTATTGGGGCTGTGTGTTGGAGCTGGGCCAGGATATGCCATCGTCCCCCCAAAAGGCTTCAAATTGAGCTAAAAAAGTATTCTTTTTCCCCTCAACCAGATGGGAATGTATGAAAACTATTAATTGCAGGGTTCTTTTCTGGATTTGGACTCAAAGCAAGCTCAGTCCCGTTTAAACGTGGGGCCTAAGCCCCAAAATGGGCTGATTTGGCTCTTCAGTAGCAAAATCTGAGCTTTGGTCTAAAAAAGCAGATAGCGGATGTTCTTTCAAGTGAAAAAATCAGATAATTTTGTTCCTGGAGGGCACTGACTGGGGGAAACTTGGTGATGGATGCATCAAGCTTTGACGGTGGTTTGGTCTGTTTTGGAGCAGAAAATGGAGCACGGTGGGAATCCAGTGGCCATGCTGAGGTGTGAGGGATGTAAAATCAGAGCAAGTAGACCCAAATTTGAGAAGTCATAGTGTGCAACAGCGTGCAGGTGGATTTTTGATGTTGCACGATGTTAAATATGAAGGGTGACAAGCGAGATGAAACTTTAATCTCCCCTTACAAGCCGCTGCAGGCACCAGGGATGCAATGCCAAGAGCAACACTGGGAATAAATCTCTTCTGTGTTGGTTTTTTTTCTTTGTTCTTGGTGTTAAGATTTACCACCTTGTCCCATTTCACGTGTGGCCGGGGAGGCTGGCTCCCGACGGCAGACAGGTTGGAGCACTCATGCTCCTGGGATGGAGGTGCCGGGGCTGTAATGAGTGGGTAGGCAGCACTTCAAAGGTGAGGGATGTCATGCAGGTGGGGTGCGGGCTCTGCTCCAGTTTGGGCATCTCTTGGGTCAGGGTATGGTCCTGCGATAACCATCTCCCTGGATGGCTGACATGACAAAATGTCCTGGCTCTTTATCAGGGTTTTATTGTGGAATGCTGAAATTTTGGGGGTTCTCTTACTGTTGTGGAGGGAGTTTGGATGCCCAAACTTCAGTGATTCACAGTCTAGACTTAACCACGGAAGGACGTGCTGAAGCTCCAGTGGGAGCTCTGCTTGCTCAACACCACCACAGAGATAATACATATAAAATTCAGATGACGCGTTTCATCACCCAAAGATGGTTTCTGAGTCCTTTCCACCCAGTTATGGCTGGATTTTAATTCCAGGTTCAAGTATTTGGCTCCACAGAGGAGAACAGGAGGGACAACTTGGTCTATAACCCAACGCTGCTCTCTGTTTCAGATCTACCCCCAAAGGTGCCACGTCATTTGATGTCCATGCCACCTCCGCGGTTATGGTCCACATCATCCACAGTCCCATAACAAAACCCATGTTTAACTCCAGATGGCCTCTGGATCCTGATATAGAGGTTGTAGTGACTGTTGATGTCACCAGCAGGACTGTCAATGACAATAAGGTTAGTTGCTTTTTGTGCACTGAAACTCAAAAAATAAGTCAAGCTTCCTAGGAAAGAAGGGAGTATTAAGGGCAGGCTTGAGTATTTCTAAGTAATGCTGACATCAGACTTATTTTCATGGAGCAAACTCAGACTTAAACACAATTGTGTAATTATCATGTATGAAAAATGAAACTAAGAAGGAGAATGAGACCATATTTTGTGCCATAAAGATGAGATAGCAGTGGTTGCAAAAGCCGGTGTCAGGAACTCCATGCCAGGCAGCAAAAACACTCCAACCTTGGCTTTTTCTCTGCCTGTTTTTATGCTGAAGCAGGCAGAAATGGTTCGGCTGAACTATGATTAATGGAGAATGGCTTGGATGAACCCTCCAAGAGCTTGTTGTATAGCGTTTGTTGGTCAACCCAATGACTGGAAAGATCTACTCAGCATGACAGGACATGGGACTTGGGTCATGATCTGGTGTTGTCTTCACAGGTTAAGATTTCATACTATGGACGGGAAGGCAATGAGCTTTCGGTGGCTTGGTTGTACCTCACTTGCGTAGGTAGGTATTACAGCAATGCTTGTTCAAAGCCGGCCAACCCTTTTGGATGCCAAGATCTGGTTGGGTTCATGGGATAGGAGTTAAGTGGGGGGCGCGGGCTGCCCATCTGTGACGTGCAATGAAGGTTTGGGTGTTGACTGATGCTGACAAGCAAGAGGGAAATAATTAAAATGTTATTATGCTACCTTATATGGTGCAAAAAAGACACAGGCTGGGCCGTGTCCCCACCCAGCGCACACACCAAGCATCCTCATCTGCTTGCCAAGACCATTGCATTGGCGGAAGAGGATCCGAAGGAGACCGTCTCACCCAACTTTTGATGGCGTCCGCTCCTCGACCTCCATTGCAGCTAGTGGAGAGAAATAGGCACCAAAGTGTAGTTGTCTGACCTATTTTAGAAGTTTAGGATAAGATGAATCATTTCCTTGAAATGCCTATTTTCCTCTGCTGACTACAAAGGGAGTCTAGACAACCAGTCTGGATGCAGAGCCTTCCACTTGGATGGATTAATTACCCTAAATTTGGGATTTTCTAAAGTGTTCACATGACAGTGAGACCTGTGTCCTTAAGTGATGCATATGCCTCCCAAAATTGCACCCAAAGAGGCTAATGGTTTCCCACATCCCACGACTGATGGGCTCCACTGGAGCCATCTGGGGCCACCACCGTCTGCTAGGGCTTTTACCTTACAAATGCTCTTCGCTCACTTAGATATAGGGCTTCATTTCCAGGTTCTCCACATCCTCCTCTCTGCATCAAGAAGGACAATCTCTGCTTCAGTGCCTGTGTTTTCTGCACGCCGTGTATCCCATTTGGAGGAGTATCTGTATTAAGATAGGCTTAGTGCAGATTTAGGTAGGGTTTAGATGAGGTTGCTGGTAAACGCTTTATTGCGGCAGAGGCAGAGATTTGGGCCAAGAATGGCTATTTAAAGGAAAGTTATTCTCAAACATTGCATCAACCCTAGTAATTATTTAGGTGTGTGCTCTCCCATGGTGGAAACACTTTCATGCCCCCACCATGTTTCAGCTTCTTAAAAAACATTTGAAATTGGTGAAAACACAAAATATGCCACAAAGTGGGTATGTTCCTGCTGGGGGAACCGAGATGGGAGAAGATAGCTGGAGAGCAAAGGGGGCAAGCCCTGAAAAAGCCATCGGGCTGACTTTCTCATTGGCATTTTGTTGGAGATGATGGGTCTGGAGCAGCTTTGGGGCATGAAGGTGGGGTTGGTGTTGGGTCACTCATGGCTAGTGCCAAGGATGAGCCCAAAATGCCATCAAGAGCTCATTCCCCTGCCAGTGGCTTCCTTCTCTCTTGATGTTTCAGATATATCCCTGGACGTGGACTTGAACCGTAATGGCAGAGTGAAGAGCAAAGGGAAGGACAAGGTAATGAGAAGCTTTGCTGTAGGCAACATACAGAGGGTCAGCGTAGGGTGTACCTGTTTGCATTCCCTTCCCTAAAAATCTCCAGGAGGGAGAGGGACTTGGGTGGTGTTGCTAGTGTCTGAATTAGGGAAAATAATGTGGCGAATTCTCAACCTACTAATTGAGGAGGGAAAGACTTTACTTTCTTATTCTGTGCCAACATCTCCTGCCTCTCCAGTCCAGCCTCAAGGATCACATAGGACAAAATACTCTGCTTTCTTTTCTTTATTTCTTTTTTTTCTGCTTTCTTTTCTTCTCTTTTTTTTCATTTTTGAACTTGAAACATGCCACTAAATGAGTCAGATGCAAGTTTTGCAAACAGCAAGAGATTTACCCCTTTGGCAATAAATCTGCGTACACCCAAGCTCTTACACCCAGGAAATTAGCTACAGCCTGCTCGGCAGCACAAATTGTACATCAAGATGAGATGCATTTCTAGAAATGGCATAGTATTGTCCAGGTGAGGCCTGGCAGATACTTTCCGGCTTGTTGGAAGATAACATCTGTTTGAAATAGTCTTTGCTGGCCCTGCTAGAAGCTGAGGTTAGGAAATTAAGTGGCTTGAAATCATCTCTGCTCTCTCCCCGGCAGCCTTGACTGCATCGTGTGGGTTGTCCTCCAAGCGTGGCTGTGGGATTTTCCCCAGTCTGCAAGGAGGCTGGAATGGGAGAAGTCTTGCTCCCATCCCCTTTGGGTCCTTTTCCTCCAGGCCAAGTGGACATGGGGTCCGGATGGGCAAGGTGCTGTGCTGCTGGTCAACTGCGACCGGGACAGCCCCAGTGCGGGGGTCACAGACAGTGGTCAGGTGGACATACGGACCACAGCAGGTAGGGTGTCATCCGCAGACCGAGACCCAAAAGGTCTCACCAGGGTGTTTCCCAAGTGCAACACCTCCATCTCCTCTCTCCACATCCCCTCCGTCCATCTTTTTCCTCATCATAGACCTTCAGGACATGTCCGTCATGCTGCTGCGGACTCAAGGTCCCAGCGCTATCTTTGCTGAGTACCAGGTGGTCCTGCACATCTCCGAGTCGGATGCGGATAAAGTGCGGGTTTTCCATGCTATCCGTGAGTATTTCTTCCTTTTTCTGTGCATGACCTCAAGGTGGGTGAATCCTCATTTTTTTGTTCACCATGGCTAAGGGCTGGGCACCTCCAGTTGCTCGTTTATCCCCAAAGCTCCTCTGCTGTTGTAGAAGATGGGTTACACAGGAAAAATCGAGGGTAAAAGGATAAAAAAAGGCTTTTCTCACTGGGATTGCTGAAATGTTGACATTTCCACGGGGTGGATAACCCCCACGTGGCTCCCAGCACCTTTTCAGTGCGGGCAATGACCCAGCCGCCAAAGCAGCCCATCTCGTCAGGCAGCGCGTTTTGCCTTTGAACACCCCGGCAGCTGGATCCCCAGCAGCTCCCCGTGGAAAATCAGGTCAGGGAACCCAAGTATATCATTAGATGTTTAACTCGAGCCACGCACCTTGAAAGGGTTGGACCTGAGGGTATAGAGTCCTCGTTGTACGAGAAAGATAGTGTGTTACCCAGAGAAGAGGAGGCACACCCGCACTTCTGCAAACCATGCTGGCATCAGCCACCTCCTTGCTGGTGCCTCCTTCCAGCCGGTGGACAGGTTGGTCACCCCGCCTTGGGTTGGGTATTTCGGTGTTTCTCCAGGGAGTGACTCATACACCCACTACAAACCCGTGTTGGGGCCGAACAAGCTTTCCTATGTGCTGGACCACATCGGCAGTGGAGAAAATACCTTCTACGTTGAAGGGTTGGCTTTTCCTGATGTGGGCTTCTCCGGGTTGGTTTCCTTCAGTGCCAGCTTGCTGGAGGTCCCCCATAAGGTACGTGGGGTTTGCCCCATCCCCTGCAAAGTCCTCCAATGGTGGGGCTTTCAACCACTGCTCCCTGGTGTTTCTATCCCTCACAGAATGCGCCAGGCACCCCAATTTTCACGGATACGGTGGTTTTCCGCGTGGCGCCCTGGATAATGACACCCAACACCCAGCAGCCTGTGGAGGTTTTTGTCTGCAGGTAGGAGGGATATCAACCGATCACTCTTCTGCCTTGGGTGTCTCTCCAAGGAAGAGCTGTTGACCCTTCCTTGCTACATAGCAGCTATAGTGTGAGCCAGGCTTTATGCATGCTATACTGGAGGTTGTATTTGTGTAGGGAGCCCACTGGTACTGTTGCAGTTATTGCAACCTCAAGGAAAGGCTGGAGGACCCTCTCCAGGGTCTAACCTCATGCAGGACTATTACCCAGTGCATTTAGGAATGAGGAATGGGCTGCACAGTGGGGATTCTCGTGATCCCCCCTTGCAGTGTTCGCTCCTTCCTCTCCCTGCAGCATCCAGCGGGGCTCGGAGCCCAACGAAGTCTTTCTGCAAGGCCTCCAGGTCCTGCTGAAGAAAGCCAACTGCAAGCTGACCATCTGCTCAGAGGTGGACACCCGCAGTGACCGCTGGATCCAGGTCATCAACCAATGCTCTCCTTGATACATAGCTCTCTTGGTCCCTTACAGGCTCCTGGGGCACATAGTTTGTCACCCCCATTGCTGACACCCCTGGGATGACAGGTTGACCATGAGCCAGCAGTGTGCCCTGGTTGCCAAGAAGGCCAATGGTCTCCTGGAGTGCATTAGGAAGAGTGTGGCCAGCAGGGCGAGGGAGGTTCTCCTCCCCCTCTACTCTGCCCTATTGAGGGGGTACTGTGTCTAGTTCTGGGCTCCCCAGTTCAAGAAAGAGGAGGAGCTGCTGGAGAGAGTCCAGCGGAGGGCTACGAGGATGAGGAGGGGACTGGAGCATCTCTCCTGCGAGGAAAGGCTGAGGGAGCTGGGCTTGTTCAGCCTGGAGAAGAGAAGGCTGCGAGGGGAC
>Ga0065711_1004597_pt1 | contig 24764 bp, 17 predicted proteins | sample Hoacrofraction12_FD_59098 | JGI IMG/M metagenome (GOLD analysis project Ga0065711, IMG submission 59098) | Hoatzin crop microbial communities from Cojedes, Venezuela - Epithelial fraction 12 v2 (version 2) | ecosystem: Host-associated > Birds > Digestive system > Esophagus > Crop | place...
CAGGCGGGTCTTGAATATCTCCAGAGAAGGAGACTCCACAACCTCCCTGGGCAGCCTGTTCCAGTGCTCCGTCACCCTCAGAGGGAAGAAGTTCTTCCTCATGTTCAGATGGAACTTCCTGTGCTTCAGTCTGTGCCCATTGCCCCTTGTCCTGTTGCTGGGCACCACTGAAAAAAAGAGTCTGGCCCCATTATTTCAAAACAGGTTTTTCCTTCTAAAATTGAGCTAAAATGTTACTCATCAAGCCAAATCACAGACTTAAACTGGACCATGACCTGGCCCACAGTGCATCACTATACACACATACATTGACACAGAGTAAATAAAGCTGAAATATCGCTAAAATTGTGATGAACTGAAAGAAATCACTAACATCACAAAACAAGTTTTAAGGGAAGGACACCATAAAGTTAATTCCCAAGTTTTCGAGGCATAATGAACGCCTAATTAAAATGTTTGGCCAAGGTTTAGTAGTTATATAAAGAAGGCACATATACATTCTCCTCCCTGAAGATAAATCAGCATGTAATTGCTACAACACCGTCAGACTGGGAAATTAAGAGGAAACCCCCCTGTGTTACAGGCCCCAACTTGCCTGTTACCTCTATTCCTACTGATTATCTGGAGAGTTGCTCTCTGCCAAAAAATCAAGATGAAATTTTAAGGTAATGCAATTTCCTTGTTTTCAAGAATGAACATGTGAATGCAGAATGATAATCCAGCCCCATTGCACCTCTCATTTGTATAGCCTCTGACTGAAAATGAAATCCAATGGTGCTGTCAGTAACTGCTCCCACAAATGAGATGCAAAGATGGCAAAAAGTTCACTATTTTACAGTAAAATTATAGATATAAAATGTATTTTTAAAATAAAAATTATAAAATACTATTTTATAGCAATACTGTAAAATCAAGTACTGAACACTATAACCACCTCACCTGTCCTTCAGCTAAAATGAGCTGTTACATGCTTCACTGGGAAATGAAGTTTTTTTAAGGCAGAGAATAAAAATTAACTAAAATTAATTTGGCACAAACCTTTTTTAAATGTCTTCATTTCTGTAGGATTTGGGTTATGCCCCTTCACTCAAGTGTACATACTCTAACAGTTAATCAGTATAATATAAGCAGAAAACAGTAGAAGTTTTATTCTCCAAGATGGACAACATGAACATTGTTTATCCTAGGAAATGCTTTCAGGTTTCTCTGAGTTACTGGCTTACAAAATCCTACTGGGGGAAAGACAACAAAGAACTCAACCCCATAACCAAGTCTACAACTCTTATATCCCATTATGTTATTTTGGGGTGCAGGAGAAATGTGTTTCATGTACCCTGACATACTTCTCAGGAAGGAATTTTGAAATACTTTCTGCTCTTCCTTTTGAGTAGCCCATATTCTGTTCCAAATCATTTAGCAAAAGCTCATGTGACAATGTTAAACCTGGTTGTATAGATTTTAATTCCTGTCCTGGGATGTATCCATAATTACTATTGTTGTTTCTCACCAATATGAGTTGCACCACCATCTGGCAACGAACTGCAGTCCAGGAAACTTCTGTAACTTTCCCTTAATTGAATTCTTCAGGATTCTCACCCTTGTTTAGCATGGTATTACCAGAAACCAATCCAGATGTTATAGGGAGAGGCAGGAGATAAGTAACTAGTCACCAGCTTAGACAGTTCTCTGTAAGGGTTGGATTCACAACAGTTCCTTTCAGACATAACTGCAAGCGATCACAAAAAACTTAAGAGTTCTTTTAACTGGAGAATAATTAAATGAGTAATTTATACAGGTCACGATTCAGCCAAGCATTTAACTAAACAGTTAATTTGAAGTGTATATTGAAATCAACTGGAACTGGTTATTAGTACATACATTAAATTAAGTCAGGTTGCAGAATTCTGTGAAATCAGTGCCTGTCATGTGAAGGACAAAACACATCTGTGACATATCTGAGACATAGCTGCTGGACTGTAAGTCTGAGTCCACTTGGTCTCAAGTAGGTTTAAGCCGTGGTTTTAAATAGGTTTGAATAAACTGCACCAATGCTAAGCTGAAGTGTCATAGAGCCCACTTTTTTAAAAAAAAAAGCATTTCTATTAAAGTAATTTTTTCTTCAGAAAAATAGGCAATAAAAAAGTAGAAGAAAAAAAAGATGTAGAAAAAGGAAAAAAATTCAGGACAAGTTTAAATTTAAACATCAACTTCAGGGTTTTTTCAAGCACCTTCATTCTCTAGTGAGGGCAAGTCTCCAATCTGAGAAGCAAGTATGTTTGCAAAGACCTTGAATTTTTTGAATTCTGACAACTGAAGTTCAGAGGTGATCTCTTCAGTCAAACAGAAGACTCTCATGTGCCCTTTTATCTTGCAAGACACTTTGCACATTTATAGGTTTTTAAAAATTTCTGTGTTTGATTCTGGCCTTCTCTAGTGGCTGGAGTAATCTGCTTTTCTCAGTCTCTCCTGCGAGGGTCATGCAGGAGCGGGAAAACGATGGCCACATTTACAAGCTTCTTTAGGCTCCCTGGGCTTAGGGCATTTCCCCTATAAAGCAAAGGTCTTTTCTGATGAATGCCAGACATCCACAGTCCCCTCTTTTGTAGAGATCCTTACATACAAATGCCTAAGCTGGCCAGTGCAGCTCAGGAAGTTGCATCTAAAACATTTTTGAGAATTGCATTAGGGTGTTGGAGCGTAGAATATGATATAGTCACCCAGGGCTAAAAAGCGCCCAGTGCCCTGTGTTTGTCAGATTACTCAAAGTCACTGCTATCACTAGAAAAGTCTTAGGCATAAAATTTTATGTATTTAGAAAGAACAGATCTGCAATATTAGGACAAAGTTAGGTAAGAACCACATGCCTTATTTAGGTCCTCAACAATAATGATCCTTTTTAGTTGTTCCTGCGTCTCAGCTTGGGAGTTTGTGTGATTGCCTCCTCCTAATCACTTGGGGCTGGCTTTCCCTGGGGCGTTCGTAGTGTGATGTGTTTCTTAGACTTATATGGAGAGACATACTGGCAGCTCATCAGGCTGCGATCATTAAAAATGGCTTTTAAACCTGCTCAGAGCTGCTGGCTTTAGCCTAAGCACAACCACCTATTTTTTCCTGCTTCTCTGACTCTCTTTTTCTGTGAATGGGCGCAGTGATATCACACGGTAATGCGGGGCACAGAGCTTTCCCCTCCTTAGAGTGTTTTAATTAACATTTCTATTATATGCACTCATTACCACATTCCTGGCTTCAGCATTATACTGGTCATTCTGGTTACAAGCCCTCTAGGACACAGTGGTAAAACTTTATGCATCTTATATTATAGCAATTATTGATCACAGGTATGTTTTAGTGATTGAACTCGAGCAATTGCTACCAGTCTAAACATAATACTTAAACAGAAACAAATGACAACACTGGGAACGGTGGTACCTGCATAGTACGACACTCTCTTGACCCCATTAGTTTTATAGGACCATTTAGGGGCTTTATCACAACTGCAACTATTCCACAGCCCCACTGTGTCTGGGCAAGTAAAGTGCTTCTCTGGCAGAGCAGGTGGGTTGGATGCACTTTTTAAGAAGAGCTACCAAATCAACTGATGACCAAAGTCTACAATTTGGATAGTGGCTAGGAAATACTTCTCTAAAAAGCATGAAGCAAATCAGGAAATATTATTTGGCAGAGATGGAGATGGCCAGAATGATTTCTCTTTAAAGCCTACAGGACTAACACCTGTAATCGATTTTGGACATGCAAAAGGAGAGCCGAACTTGGGCAAAACATTGCAGTGGGGCTCCACTGATACTTTTAGCCAAGAGAAGAAGCAGCAGCCAATAAAAGGAGAGATTATATCTTCCAGTTGGACTTTGGCTTTCCTGCCCATCTCCTGCACCAAGCTGGTACAGCCAGAACACTTTGTTGGTGTTATTGGTTAGCTTTCAGCTGGATCCATTCCCTCTCCAGACCTCCTGCATGAGTGGAAGAAAGGTCTTTTCTGTACTTGTATCAGCTTAAAGCAGTTGTAGGAATATATTGCTAGCCTAAGTACATGTTGGTGGTGTTTCAATATTTTTTCTGATAGCACTTCACCCTTTTTGTGTTTGCCTTAGCTTAGAAGGTGATTAGTAGGCATTTTACAAGAATGTGGAACAACTGAAAAAGGAAGCTGAAAGGGAGACTTTATATGCAGACTTGGCCTATTGGGAATAAATTCTTTCTTAGATCCCTCTAATTGCCTTAATAATTAATAAACAATTTTGCTAAGCTATCTTATACTTGATTTTAATAAAATCACACATGTAGAGCCAAGAATTTAAGCAGCACTTCATGTGCATACAAAGAAAAATACATCCCTCTTCAGTTGTGCCTTCAGGAGAAATTAATAAAATGCGTGTGAATACCTAAACTGAGTTTTAAAAATCTCCTCTATGTTTATGTATTTCTTCTATCCTGAGAAAATGAATGACATATTGATCAATCAGTGCCTTAACCATGCTGCTTTAGGCACTTATGGCTCTGATGCAGAAAAGCACTTTACCACATACTTTAAACAGTTAAGTGATCACATTAAACTCAATGGAACTACATTTAGACCTAAAATAAAGCATGTTCTCAGGCAATTTTCTTCTGGGGGCCTCTACTTGCTATTGTTTATGTAAGTCAATAAATTCTCACTCCAAGTTAAAATTAGCCAGGATTTTCAAATTCAAGACAATAGGAGATCTTCGATTTGCAAGGGGTGGATGCTTGGCAGCTTTGTATCTCAGACTTGACATTCTAGAAATAAGGCTTGAAAACCACCCATATATATCTTGAAATGAAAGGGAAAAGCTCTGATCTCAGTCTGGCTGCCATGAAAACACAGGGTGGTTCCACAGAAAATAAAAACCACCTTGACTAAGCCCACTGAATTTTCTGTGCTTGGGATGATTTCTTCACATTTCCTTTTCTCCTCACATTCCCAGGGTCAGTGACATCCACCAGTGTGCTCCAGACCTGGTTCAGTTAGGAAGCTTTATGGAATATGAGATGTTTGCATGGTGAAAGTAAGTAACCCCATGAAAAGCATGTACTAAGGCCAAAATGAAGTGCCATGTATCTAAACAGGTCTGATGCAGAGAGGTACCCATCCTGGAACGTATTAGTATGCCAGCCACCACTAAGGGAGCAAAGAATATATCAACGAAAGCATGCTTTTTAGTTTTCCTTTTAAAAACGTTATGCTTAAAATACATTTTAAGAAGCATAAAGTGTTTTAAAGGACTATTGACGGAGTTTCCTGATCAACCTACATTTTTGAAAGACCAGTTATCCTGTTGCCAGGGGTAAAGTAACATTAGAAATAATTTGAGGGAAAAAAGCCCAACAAACCTGTCACAAATGGCACCTGGAATAAAAAATATCTTTTGCACCACATCAAGGTAAGACTGTAAAGTTAGTTCCTATATTTGCAGCCAGCTGCTAGAAGGTTAAACATTAACCTGACCTGGTAGGAATTTCTGTGCCTTTGAAAAAAAAAACATTAGTCTCAGGGAACTGCCAAAGTCAAGAATATTTGTCCTATAGCTGTAACTACAGCTGTTTATACGACTCTGCTGGGCAAAATGTCCCACAGACAGCTTTTCACTTCTATTTTCTTTGTCACTAGATGTCACTGTACACACAAGTGTGCGCCTGGGACTCCAGGCAATCTGGGCACTGATGGCCTGAGGAGCTGGGAAGAAGTGGCATCATAATTAAGCACTGTTGTTTGGCTGTCACTTCTGTCATCCGGACTTGCATCCGTTTCAGTTTTCACTTGAGTTTGGAGCAGAAGCAGGTTTATTCACTTTTGCAGCAAATGATACACAATTGATTTGAGGAATAATTTCATTTTTTTTCTTTTAACATTGAAAATTGCGTTAATGAGACACTTCAGTATATTCCAGCTCAAGCTCGACAAGCAGAGGAACTGGGTCCAAATGGGCCAGACAGGCTGTGTTTAAAGGACACCATTCCATGAGCTACTGCTTCCAGTGTGCAGCCAAGGAGCAAAACCTAAATTACAGATCAAGTTAATAAGAATAATAACTGAACTAAGGGTGCAGTGAAGATACCCACAGCAGCCTCCTGAGCTTGGGTGCACTCACAAGCGAGCCCATTCCCTCCATGCACAAGCAGCCAGTGACCGGGCTTCACACTGCTAAAACACGTATTCCCACAAGACTGAAACCCAGCCTAAAGAGAAAGCCAGCTTGAGACCCATCTCTCGTAGTATATCGTTGAAGCCCTTAATGAATTATCCAGCAACAGGCAGATTCACATCTATTGTCCATTTGCACATTAGAAAGCAGTTGACAATGTCATAAATGCCTTTCAAACAGTGACTTTTCTGTATCTTGTGAGATTTTGGACAGAGTCACATAATTTGTGTGCTCTCTGATTGGAGACTGAAGTAATAAGCACAAAAAAGTGAAAATCAAAGGGATTTCAAGACAGCTGCACCAATTTCTCATTAAAAGATACTTGAAAATAGCTGTGTGGTTTTTACTTTTTGGCAAACATCCTTTTGGACAGAATTAATTTACTTAAACATTCACAGATATCAAATTACACAAGTCACACAAGGAATTCAAGTGAACACACAGGGATAGATATTAGCTGTTGTAAAACAACACTACTCCAGAGACTTCTGATTTACATCAGTTAGGAATTTGGCGAGGAGGTTTTATTTGGTTCTATGTTCATAGATGATTTCCCATTCATCCAGATTTATTAGAGCTTGTTAAAATTCTCTTTAACAATTTTAGATAGGAAGCTCTATAAACCACTGACTTTATTCTTTTGTATCTTGATGATCCATTTGCAGAGAGCTTTTTATGACTTCAGGATAGGCTCAAGAGTGGGAAACACACTGAATGGCAAAGGTAGATTAAAGTATCTTGATCCTCAGCATCAACTCAATGTAAGAGGAATAAAGGACCATTTTATTGGTCCACATCCTTTACTCTAAGAGCTACTTATGGTATCATATTGGATTTGATAAATAACTAGAATCAAGGGATAGAAAGACTGCAGGAAAATACAGTGTTTTCTCTTCACACGGAAAATGCCCAGTGATAAAATCTGAATCTGCATTTAGTTTGCACTAAGAAAAAAATTGGCAATTTCTCCATCCTGTGGCAGGAGGAGCGTATGAGAATTTCCAGCTTCCTGCAAATGCAAGTAAATTTACAATATGGTCTACAAAAACCTTTATGGATGTGATTTTGACATTTGCTTTCAAGAAATATTTATACACAGTGAATTTGAAATATTGCGTACTCAGAGAGAACACAAACGAGAAGCAGTCATTGCAAAAGGCATTCATGTAGAAATTCCAACACAGTATCAATATTTATGCATTACTTGCCCAGCTATATCATCCTGCTGATGTCACAAGACAAGTGATAGTGCCCACCTTTCATCTCTCTCTATCTCTAGATATTCCATAGTTTTTATTTTTAAAAGATAAAGACCTCTCTAAGCTTATACTGGAGAGAGTGAAGTCCACAGTGCCTATCCAGGCTTACCCAGACCCTCACAGACGAACTGTTTCACGCACTTGGCAGGTTTCTTTTTAGCACAATTTACAAGCAACTTTTTGCAAAGCTCGTCCTGTTCTACATCCCAAACTAAATAGCCTTTGTTCTTCTTATCTGTTATTTGAATAATCCATTTTATTCTACGACAGGCAGAATCAGCCTGTAACATATTTTACTCTCCCTTTCACACCAATGTCACTCTGCCACGGCTTAGTTCAGAAAAGAACTAAGTTTCCTGTGGCAGCCTCAGTTCAGCATTAAATAATTTCAGTTTCAGCAGTATGTAAAATCAAAGGAGAACAGTGGAGCAGGATAAATTCTTCTAGTAAATTCAATCCTGTTTTGGGTATTAATAAAAATGTTTCAGAGGTTTTATCTAATATCTAATGCATCACTGCAGGCTACCACTTCCAATCACCTCCAAGATGATATGAGCAACTCTGTCATGTTAATATTTTAGCTATACAATTATCAACAGAAATATCAGCACTGGAAAAAGATACACCTACAAGCCACTAATAAAACCACTATGGCTTTCCTAGAAATAGAAAAATTCTTCAGAATTCTTCTTCATATGAAAAGAGCATTGCATAAGTACAAATCGGGTGATTTCTAAAACAGGCTTTGAAAATAATTTGTGAAGGAGTGAAAAAATATGAAATGGTGAGAAGGCTGCCCTGGGCTCTCTCCCTGGCAATCTCCACACCTCAATCCTGTCTTGTGGCAGGTACTTACCCACAAGTGACATCCAGTCCCCCAGTAGATCAGCCCCGACATAATGTGTCCACAGCTTTTGGAGAGCTAACTCTTGGCTGGCCAGATGATTAAACAATAATTGGGCTTTGGAAGCTGACTGCGTCCCCTCCCCAGCATCTTGTAACCAGGGCGCCATGAAGTTCCATGGAAAAATGGTCCCACTGGAGATCCTTATGAGACTGTCAACAGTTACAAAACATCCGTATATAACATATCCTCTCACATCCATCAGCAAAGTGCTGGACAGGCAGGTGAAAGGACAAATCCTAACCTATCCTTATCCTCTAGGGCACTGCAAAGCCCTCAAACAAAAGTGTTACTTTCAGAGTCCCACCATAGGAAGGCAGGCCAGGAAGACACACGTATAAAGGTCTGTGTCAGGCACTATGGAGCCATAGGGACTAGAGTTGTAATTAAGACTGTCAAGGAGGGGAGATTTAGCAACTGAGTGAGGGCAGGAAGGCTCCAGCTGGTGGAACCAAAGAGATACCCACACCTAGATCTTGCACATAAAACTTATACTGATGTTTAATCGCACGTAGTACTGGAACCTAGTGACTAAGGTATTGATTCTAACAGTAATCAGCCAGTTGCTAAAACCAATGCTCCACTCTGCTAATGTCACCCACACAAGACCTGTTTATTCCAGAGTAATTTAAAAGCCTATTTTTGGAGCTTACAGGTTGTTATTTTTTTACACAGGAAGAGTGTCAAATTCCATTGCTATTCACAGCCCTCGACAGGGAGAGAGAAATACAGAGTACAAGTAGGCAGACCATTTTTCTCCCTCTATTACATCTAAGGTTTACTTGTCCAGAGCTCTTGTTGTGATCTCAGGGTCTAATGCCAATGCAAACGATGAACACACATTGGCCTATTTCTTGATGCTGGGCCCTGTTCTCTGTATGAAATCTTTCTTCCCTCCACCGTATTGATTTTTAGGCTAATGGCTTTCACTTCAGTATTCAGTGTATATCAGCTACTGTATTAAGGAAAAAATCAAAGGTGAGCAGACTGAACCAGGACTTTATGTGGACACTTTGAAGGCTGGGAAATCTCTTCCATTAACCAACTTTTAAAACAAGTCTGCTTTCTCCTGCTTCAAGACATCTGCTTTAGCACATTTTCTGGTGACTGCTGATGAGTAATCAAGGCAGGGGCTTGTGTTGAGGCCTGGGGGAAGGAAATAAAGGGTTGGGATCCAGAAATAGAAAACAAGAGAAATAAGATTTCTGATGTTGCTCTGAGTAGCGGCAGTCTCAGTGAGGTCAAAATCTGTCCCTACAACTTTATCTTTTCTAGAAAATACCATGACACAGGGATCCCAGGTATTTTTGCACAGTTTGTTGAGTTCACATAACCAGGCAGTGACTGCTTACTTGTCCGATAAACCAGTGGAAATATCAGCTGGTTCAGGTAAGCTTTCGTCAGGCCTAAGGTCAGCTCTTGTAAGACTGAGTTCAGTTTGCTGGGACATCCTTGGCTTTTGTCATTGACATTATCAGGCTCTTGCTGAAGCTGTTTGCCATGTTCCACCGACTAATACTCCTACAACTGCTTTTCTCAAAAAGGAAAAAAGTTCACATTATCTTTAAAACAGGTGCCAGTAAAGGCTGCTTTTGACAACTGTTTTTCCCATCTAGGCATACTGTAGGCTAGGTGATGCTTCACCTACCATCAACACATCAGGAACCCATTCAGCTGTTATACTGCTTTCTTTTACTGTACTGTAACTGCCCTGTGGTGCATATAATCATCTCTGAGCAGCTGGCCTGAGGCAATTAGTGGAATCCCTGCCCCTCAGGTAGGGAATAAATAAAGGATCTGTCACCACCAAATAAGCTGTGAAACAAAGCTCCAAGGACCTATGCTGAAGCAGGTGACATAGAAACCAAAGTTGCTGAGCCACTGGTGTACTGTGATGGAAATAAGTGTATGATACAACTTGGCTGCCAGCATCCTTAATTACAGGACATGGCATCATTTGATTCACAATGGAATAAATGGATATATTTATATATTTGGAGGTTTGAATGAGGATTTCCTGATTTCCTGATGAAGTCATTCCTTTATTACAGCAGCACCTTTCATGGCCCGCTACAGCTAAGGTCAAGTCAGCATTTCCATTAAAAATATCAAAACCTATTTTCAGGGCTTTATTATTACTCATTTATAGAAAAACTTTGTACCGGACAAGACCTGGCATACAGGGCCTTAGTCCAGGGTAGAGAAAGGGAGAGGTGGAGATTTTTCTCCCTTGTTTGCTTTAAGTACACAAATAAATACACAAATGTTAAGTAGTAGGAAATTATGTCTTTTAAAGACTAATAAATCCTGCATAAGCTCTTTCCTATAAATCCTAAACATAGACTTCTGTTCTCGAGTACATGGGGGGAGAATATTAAAAAATATTAAGTGTTTTTGTCTGGGAAAGTAACTGCTTCCCATGTGCAGTGACTTCTTTTCCAAGAGTAATTTTACAATGCATTTTATTAACTGAAGACTCTGCACAATTAATACAACAGACTGCAGACAAGGGCTCAGCACAGTAAACAAACTGAGAGTCTTGTTCCAGCATTGCTCTTGCATTGATGTAAATGCAGATAGCTCTCTCAGAAGCAGCAGACCTGCCTGGGTGTAAAGCCTCTGCCAGGGAGAGGAGTCAGGCCCTGTGTGCTCTGTCCCAGGAGCCCTCGAACAGGAGGCTGTAATGACTTCAAAGGAGCTGTCTTGCTCTTTCATGGGAATAACCAGTGTACAATGCAGCCTTGTTTATCCAAAGGGCTCAGGTGACACCTAGGACCTCCTGATACAATGTGGTGAGGATGCAGGTTGGAAAGGTCCAGACTGGCATGACAAGATCATCTTCCAGGATTCAGGAATCACCTCTGCCTACTGAAAATTGGGAGAACGTGTCCCCAAAGCCCTTTGGCCAGCCCTCTCTCTGCAGCAGACACTTTTTGGAATTCAGCCTAGCCTTGAAAGAAACCTCCTGCCACAGCTTGCAGCAGCCACATAGAGACAGCATTGCAACAACGAGGTTTACTCCTGACACACACAGCATCAGTGCAAAGAGCATACTTGCACAGGACTTCTGCAACATGGCACTGATCCTGCCATGCCCCAGTGTGCCCAGTCACATCCACTTACACATTTGATCTCTTCCATTTTGTGGAAGGAGGCTGCACAAGGAGCCTCTCTGCAGCCCGCCACACCCTCGGCCTTGCTCAGAATGCCACACTTTGAGAGTCAGAGTCCTGCGCTTGCAATATCCAGGAAGGGTGGAGGAACTTGAGCTGTCAGGAGGTTTGCTGGTTGATTATTTCATTTCTTTCTGCTTTGTGCTTGCTTTTATCTGCCACTCTTGTGACCAAAGCCCTGGGTCAGAGTCAAGCTTGATTACAATAGTATTCTGCAAACACCTCCTAAGAACTTTTTCCTGAAAAGCAGACCACCTGAAAAGAGACCTACTTAGCTAAAATTGCACACCCACACACTGGAATTTTAGATTGCCTAATCACTTGCCCATTGCCTGATCATCCTGCGCATGCTGCTGGTAATGGTCCAGCCCCATATTCAGCTGTACCATATTCCTTTTGGCACCTCCACACAGCATTTCTGATGTTTCCATCAATTCAAATTGAAGCGAAAATCCTGAGCAGTATACTGTTCCTAGAAGGTAGAAGATGGGTGTGGAGTTTGGACAGCAGCGTAGCTGTATAAAAGTGGAATGAAGAAGCAGGGATTACAGAAGATTTATTTATGGACAGGGTAGAGTAAATTTGCCACCTATACTTTAAATTGCGGCACTGTTCTGTTTTTACATTTTGCAGAGCCCATGAAAATGGAAGGTGCTGCAGAAACTGAGTCTTCAGTCTTATGTTGACATAGAGGTCACCATAATTTGAGAAGATGTGTTTGGGTATTTTGCTCTGTAAAGTGAGGGTCTGAGCTATGAAACAGACCAAAAAAAAAAGAAAAAAAAATACCAGTGAAATGCATGATGCTTTTCTCTTCTTATTTAGTGACATGAAGGTGGTAGGATGTTTGGCAATAAGGAGACAGATGGAGGAAGGATTAGATGAACACTGACTTCTGTGCCGCTGTCACTCACAAAGATGAGCTCAAAGGCATTTCACTCATAAAAGGAGAAACTTTCTAATATGACTCTCCTCTTGGCAGTAAGGCTGCATCCACTAGATCTGACGTACTCCCAGGGTGTGATGAGCTCAGACTTACTGAAAACTGGTCTAATGGAAATGGTGGTTTCAAACAATGTACATCAATGGGGACCATTTCAGAATGTCTCCAGGACGTGCAGTACAGATGTGCCAGAAGAAACTACATGATGATTAACCTCCAAAACATTTCTAATGCAGGTAGAGTCTAGGGTAATTCCTTTCCACGTAGCCTATTCAGTATTGCCTGGCTTAGGGACACTGTCTTTTCATCCGGAGCAGTCCTGTACAACACAACCAAACATGAGAAACAAGCACAAGTGAAACAGCTGTTACATCCCCCCAAATTCTACTGAAGTCTTAAATATAATCTCTCTTGCCTATTCAGAGCCCTGTATTCAACAGAAGAAACAAAAGTGAACAGAGTTACTACAAAATGGGTTTGCATAGCAATATCAGGCTTCCAGTGAAGTGGGAATAGATCCCTGATCTGCTTAGGTTTGAAAAAATGTTCTGTGCTGTCAGAGTTGCTTCCATGGCCAACATCAGAAGCTGGTGATCATCTTCCCTTAGGTCATTGCCTAGTACTCTGGCAAATTTTTTACTCTGACTCCAATGCACAGAAATCCTTGGTGTTTTTTTTGCACAAATCTGCTTGTCAAAGTGGAATGGAACACTAAAACACTGAGTGTCTGTAACAAATGTTTCACGATTACTAACGTGGACAAGAAGCCAACAACTGCTGCACTCACTAACATCCTTGCATTGCACTAACCACTTATGAATCGATTACTTGTACCTTAAACACACACACTGCTAAGTACACAGCCTCTCCAGAAAAGAGTCTTTTAAGAACACAGGGACAGCCACACCAGGGCAGGATCCTATCCCGTCTCCAACAATGACCAGTAGCACAGACCTATGGGCAGAGTGTGAAAAATAGGGCAACAACCTGAGCGGACTCTAGCAATAAGAAGCTCTGCCTGACTTACGCAGACTTTAGGTATTCAGGGGAGACTGAAGATGCTGTTTGCCATTTGCACTTTGGAAAGTTTATGCGCTCTTGGTGCAGTGACCTACAGAGTAAGGAATCCCTAAGAACTCATTAATAGGTGGTGTCTCGTATAGCTCCACTGAGACTGAAAATCAGAAATAAAACACAGACTATTTGGGAGAGTTGCCTGTATATTTCACTCAAACATTTTAGATTTCCAAATGTTTCTTATTATTTATCATTTTATATATTTGCTCTTTTGAATTCCAAGGTAACGGGCCAAGTCTAGGAAGATTAGAGCAGGATCCAACCAAACCAGAAAAGAAAATTAAATCGTCACTTTGCTAAACACAATTCAAGCCCACAAAAGCAAGAAACAGCAGCATTAAGGCTCAAATGCCATCGTTGCCTCTGTCTGCTGCCTTTCAGAGAGTCTCCAAAGTAGGGGTGATTTCACAAGTCACACACAGTGCCCAGGCACCACAAGATAATTTAAGGAGGGAGTCCCAGCCTTAACCCTGCATGTCGCTCCTTCTGTGGCTTCAAGTCAGACTCTCAATGTTAGTACAACCTATTTTTTGTGGTTTAATAAAACACATACTTTTAACTTATGTAATGACTCAGAGTGAGTGATTGTATTCTCCTCTGGCCCTGAGGTGGTGTGATCATATCCCAGCTCTGTAAGGCAATGGAAATCAATGGTTGCTGCTGGATTCATTTCAGGCAGGCTGGGGTGTGTGGAGGTGGTGAGGGCCTGGCTCAGACTTTGGAAGTTTACTAGTTCCAGATGGAGTTGTTTACAAAAAATAAAACATTTTTGAATCAGCTTGTGGTTCAAATCTCCTTCCTGACCTTCCCTTACCAAAACAGACTAAAAAGACATGGCTGAGTCCTGCTGACTGACAGCCTGTTATACATGATCTAGTTTTCTCCTTGTTTTGAAACATTTTGCGAGTCCAACTACCTGCTGAAGTTTAAACATTCTTAAGAGCTGCACAGGGATGTGAAGTCACACACTGCTCAGCGCCAAGGTTTGCTCTCTTGCACGTCTAGCAGTGAAATCTGAAGCTGTTCCCTGCTGCACACATCCTCCTCATTAAAAGGCTTTCCCATTACACAGAACTCTCTTGCATGAAGTACTTTGGCACCCTGATTGATTAAATGCCTTTGAAATCGTCTCTGTTACAACACATCTATGTTGCTGTGAGCAAGGGGGAGGAGTGGAGGGAGTCTTGCCTGCAGTATAAACTTTTAGGCTACCCTGCAAAGCAGCAAAAGGAGCAGAGAATGAGCAAAGGGCAGTTGCAGATGGGACTGATTCTGCTGGTACAAATGGCAACAGCAGAGTTGGATTCAGGTCTGAGACTGAGCCAAACTGCTGCTCAACTGTACCTCGCCCCTGGCACCCAAGGGGTTGCCCACATGAAGGGAGAGGCCAGCTGGACTATGACACCAATAAGGGCAGGAAAAGCAGCAGAGTGGGATGTCTGCTGGCAGCACCAGCCTGTGCTTGGGAAAAAAAGCCCTGCCAGAGTGGTGGCACCCCACATTTTTGTTATTCCAGCTGCCGCTCTGCCATCAGCCCTGCTGTCTTCAAGCGCTGGGGGCAGTGACTAGGAAAGGAACCTGCTTTGACAGACATGTGGCAGATCTCCTCTGTGATTAATGGGTATAAGTGACAAGCTATTGCCACATCAACTTTGTTAAAAGCTCTTTGTCCCAGCAAACCTCGAGGACTTGGGAATCAGCCGTGTACATTTAGAGAAGTCGCTAGTTTCTCATAAATAAGACTGAAGAGAATTTCTTGCAGGAACCATGTCTGAAAAATGTAACCTAGTTTAGAATTTGAAGGGGGTTTACTACTTCTTTTTTTTTTTTTTTATTTAATGAATCGAATCCATACATCATGTGTCTGTCATTGTTTGTACTCTGTGGGCAGCTTATAAGAAACCAGCAAGAATGGCTGGTTTTCCATATACAGTTGCCCTGCTGTGATCCACAGAAAGCCCCCTGCCCTCTTCACAAGGCATCCCACCCCTTTGAAAATGTAGCACACACAGTTCTCTCTCATGTGACATAATCAAACAGGCCCTCATCACATCCATTTTCAGAGAGTTATATTCAGAACATGTGCAAAGATGCTGGAGAGAAAACTGGTTTTGTAGGGTCAAAAGCAAAGAAGCAGGATATCTGCCTACAACCATTTTTGGGGGACTGAGGCTTGCATGGCAAATATAATGCACTGTGTGACATACAGCAATGCATTCTGAGAAAATAAAACAACAAGCAGCCAACAATATTTGGAAAAGTCTTCTAAAGTGGGGAGAGAATTAATGTATTTGTCCCATCTAGTTTGCATCAATTTTCCCACTTGTAAACATGTGATTTTTCTGCCTGAAGACAGAGAGAAATACAGGGTGAAAGCCATTTTCTTATTCAAATCCCACAGCTCATGAATCCAAGAAATGGAGACTGCAAGAAATGAAGTTTTAAAGTGAAAATAGTTATCTTCAGTTTCACAGCATGCAAAAATACTGCTCTAAGTGCTGAGAAACTGCATGAAACAAAAATGACCATTCATCCTTCTGGAGAATAATGGAAAGAGAAAAAGAAAGAAAACTTCTAAGCTGCTTGTGCTCCAGCATCTTCTAACCAGCACTTCATATATACATCTTCTAGCTATAGTGTTTCACACATCTGATTTTGAAGAGCATTTTCATGTTTCCCTTTGAATTATTATGGTTTTCTTGGTTCTCATTACAGCAAGCAGGAGATCCAACACCCCTCATAATGAAAGGCAGAGCAAGGATGAACAATAAGAAATGGAACTTCCCACCAAAGTATGTGAAAAACAATTATACTTCTATCTGAGAAATCAGAGTGCAGCATGTGGGTGGGGACCAGCAGCCACACCAGCTTACAGAGTTTTTGCCCACCCCATGTGCTGGCTCTCAGTGCTGAACTCAGCCTGCAGCCTCTTGGCTGTGACAAGCCAGCAGTTTCTGAGGCCATGCTGTAAACCATTGCCGTGAGCTGTTCCAGGTTTAAAAATAAACCTGGAAAATAATAAACCCAGACCAATTCACTGATCTGACAAATAAGGCCATGTGAACAGCTGTCAGGACAACACTGAGGTACTCAACGGGGTGAGAATGAGCGCCTGGAAGGCAAGCTCCTTAAACCACCATTGCTGCCACAACTACAGCCTGGTAGATTGGGTTTCATGGTGAAATTTGGGGTAAGGAATGATGTGCAAAACCTCTAAAATTCCTCCAGTGGGAGTAGTAAGAGAATAGCCAAGCTTCAAGCAGCTCTAACCATTGCTTTGCTTCTCCAGGCATGGCAATTTCATCGAAGCATTGTGTACACAGTATGTACCCTCCACTACTCTCTCTGCCCTGGCCTGAAGCTCTGCTTCCCTAGTTGCATCAATTATTCTCCAGCTTCCCGCCCTGCTACCTCCTGGACTCCTCTGTATTTCAACATTCTCGTTCTTAATTTTCTTTTGGATTTAAAATAGAACTTTTGAAGAGATATTTCCTTTCCCGTGTCATACTACAATGTAGACCAGGTCTGCATCTGATTAGTAAATTCATCCCATGCTGGTGTTTTTGTATCCTGTGTCATGTACATTTAATAAAATGCTATTCCCCTCTCTGTCCCCCCTTTTTTTTTTTTTTTTTTAAAGGGAAGGTGTGTGTTAAAGTGATAGGAATATTCTTGATGGAGAAAGGAAAAAGAATTCTGACGTGGTTAAAGTTAATAACCAGAAATTTCCAAAAGAGCCAGCAGAAGTGGCAGGCAGCAAACATATGAGTCACTGAGCACTTCTGCGTCTTCCAGACATGTTTGAAGGCAACAAGCACCTTTGGAAAAAGCTGGGATGCTTCCAGCTGCCTCTGAAAACTGTGAGGTGCCTCCAGTCCAGGAGCCTCTTTTAGGGCCTAGAGCCACCAATAACCCAGAGGCTGTTGGCCAAGAGCAGGAGGGGAGCCAGAAGAAAAGCAGTGTTTCTGCAGAGAAGGGAAGTGGCTAGCAAAGTGGCGTGTCCAGAGGTGGAAGAAGTAGTAAGGACTACACACCTGGGCAACAAGTGCAGAAGACAACAAAAAGAAGTAAAGAAGGTACAGAAATAGGTGCCCAAGAATAAGGCTAGGTGCTGGGGAAAGACTGGGGTGTGGTGCTGTGAAAGGCATTGAGAAAAGATGTAGGGATGACAATGGAAGGAGCTGACAAAGAAGCAGAAGCTGCAAGAGTAGAGAGAAGTGTTGGCAGGCTGTGGCTCATGGGTTTCTAGGCTAAAGCTAGTGAACCTCTGCCTGTAAAGGCTGTGGAGTGAGGAGAGAGGACGGAGGGTCACCTCTGGCATAGCAGACTCCTTTTGGCTGCTGTTGGGATACATTCAGAATGAAGGTGGCATTGCAAAAAAGGGACAAAGTGTTTTTGCCTTCAGCTGGTAACCCAGCTTCTACCTTCTACCCTTGGAAAACAGCAGTGAGGGGCCCAGGAAAGTGCAGAGCACTAAGGCATCTTACATTTCATGCAAAATGCAGCTCAGTAGTCCCTCCCTTCAGACTGGGAGCGACTCTCCACACTTGTGTCCTTCTGGCATAGATGAAGCTTAGTACAAATCTTTATAGGACCATAAGTATCACCAGCACAAATTCAGAAATATCCAGACCTTACTTAGAGGTAAAATGCTTTACAGTTATGTTCGCGGATGGGGTATACTAGGTCAGACAGGAACAGCAGCTGCGTGACCCAAAGGATGAAAACAATGTGAGAAGGGGAGTCCTTATTTCAGTCAAATTAGATATTCTATCAGGATCTGTCAGCATCCTTTGCTCACATTTCCTCCTCTTCCAGAATCAGCCCAGAGCTCAGACATGAACAATGAAATGTTAATCTGATGCACTGCAACCAGCAATTTAAAAAAAAAATCCCAGAATTCACCTCTTCTACAAACATACCCATCTAAAAGGGATATTAGTTGATGCTTTTGCAAAGAAAGACTAAGACAAGGCTGCTTTTGTTGTAAGAAATATCTCCCAGTGACAGACAGCTGCTGTGCCATGCCACGCACAAGACTGCAGATACAAATTACCTTGCAGTGAAACATCTCAGGCACCAGTATTTTTAATGTTTATCATCAGCTGGTGAAATTAAAGGGGTCCCTGGCATTTCAGAGAAGATAGCCAGGAATAATGGCTGACACAACATCTTAGCTGGCACCTCTGGAAGATAGCCTCATTAAAAGTAAAAGTCAGAAAAGGAAAGCTGACTAGAGTGCTTGCAGAGACAGCTTACGTGAAAGAACTGAAAATGAGCAGAAGGGTTGATAAAAGGCATAGAGGTTTTACACAATAGCATATTCTCCTATAAACCACCTAATTCTTCTGCTCAGTATTCATCACTGTCAGAAGCCGTTATAGCAGTGAATGAAGGTTTTATGCTTAGCCTTATTATCAGCTCAATGATAGAGGGCAAGCCATGCACATGAAGTTCAGTACCAAAGATATGTTGTTAAAATGCTGCAATTTGTCAGCATTTAGATAAACAAATGAGGGGCAGACTGAGTGTGTGAAGTGACCTCTGCAGCATTCACGGGATATTTTGTCACTTGTTCTGAAAAACGTATTTAAGTTGCTCTAGATTTGTTTGGGTGGAAAGAAAAAACATTGATTTAAAAAAACCCTCTTTGAGCAAGACAGAGGTTTACTCTCATTTTCTTTTAAGTTGTTTCTCTCCCTGTAACTCTGTTCTTTGTTTACTATTGTGCTTCCCATAAACCCCCACATTCCAGTAAGGCTTCTTGGGCTTGATGCTGAGCAACTGGACTCACCAGCACATTCCTGGTGGCGTATTCGCCAGGACAGGCTCAGTGGCCTGTTCCTCGCAGTGTGAAGAGTTTAAAAGCAACTAATAACCCATGTGAAATGAGAACATATCACAGTGACGTAACTGAAAGAGTGTGCTCTTCCCTGCTTCAGCTAATAAATAGAAAACTACAGCATAAAAGAAAAAAGGAAAAAAAAAATCTTGAAAGATATGACACTATGATTCCTTTCCATTGGGAAAGTTGATCTTCTAGTTTTTATTTTCAGTAATATTTACTCCAAGGCTTACATTTGCCTGTTTGCTGTCAGTTCTTTCTCCCAGCACTTGTGAAGAGCAGACAATGCTTCTTTGCAGAGGACTCAATTTCTCAGTTTCTTACAGAGTTTTTAATGATGCTGTGAAATCCAGGCACCCGAGAAATCAGATCAAATGAATTGTAACACTTTCTGAAAAGCAAGATTACGCTACAATGGGGTTTCAATCACCTCCAGGAGAACGTTTGTCTGAAATCAGGCCTTCCTCAGATTATACACAGCTGTTGAGCTGCCTAATGCTTTCACAGTTTTCTTATGTTGAAGGAAAACCTTGGTGGCATGGGATCACCATCAAGCTCAATACCTCATACAAAGTGGAGTCACTAAATTCTCATTTGCAGCCCCTTTTCTTTTTGGCCTACACACAAACTTTTCTGCTCATTTGAAGAGAATTATGTGGGCTTAATTAAGTGTAGTAACTTATTGGTGGCACAGTGCCCAATCAAAGAAATGTGCAGATGTGATGTGAAATGATGGGGTGATGCTGTTGTGAAGAATACTAATCAGGGTGACGGGTATTATTTGTACCCAAAAGAAGTTATTTAGGACTCAATTATCCCTTTCATAGTAATGGTAGTGCACCAGATGGTTACAATGCATAAGAGTCTTCCATGACCATAACATTTCTTCTGAGCACCTTTTCTTCTTCTCTAATTCACCATACGTCGATTAGTTTCTTATTGGGTGTTTATTGAAATGAGGGGGGTTAAGGAACAGATTTAGTGCATCAAGGAACAAAAGGGAAGGGAGACCCATGAATGAAAATAAGAGACTGCAGCTTGCTCTGTTGTTTTTCAGAGGCCTTGAAACAGTCGCCTTGCAGCTTATCTGAAATGACCTTCCCTTCCCTCCTTTCTGTTGCCTGCTTCTCTCCCCAAGTCCGTGAGACGTAAAGTTTTTCAAATCTGACCGGCTGCTGTGCCGTCTGTCAAAGCCTTTACAGCGAAGTGAGCAGTTTTTCATTTAATTCACTGAGTTGTCCTCAATAAAATTAATTCCTTCTCATTGGCACCATTGAAGCAGTGAATAGGAACAAAACCAAACGAGGCTGTGAATATAGTGTTGGTCATTAACTAGGGGCACTGACTCTATCATCTGTTCACCCCTTCATCTCATTGAGGTGTTTGCAATATAAAAGGAAAAGCAAAGCGGGTGGGGAGAAAGAGAAAACAGAAGAGCCTAAGGAGATGTGTTCTCAGCCAGACAAAATCAGCTTATTTCCACCACAACCAATGAATCTGGAGCCATTTATACCAGAAGGATCTGGCACTTGCATTGGCACTGTCCTAAAGCTCTTGCCCATCACCTTTGCAAATCAGTTGGTGGGAGGTTAGACAAAGGTATCTGAACATGTTTTGCATGTGCAGAAGAAGGGGAGAAACTAGGCACACTGCAGCCACATCCCACTCATTTTTGTACTTCAGTCTTCTTCTTTGGGAAAAGAACCTTTCTGCCTGGACTCCGGTGAAAGTCCTCCAGACAACAGCTATCTTGGGCTTGTACTCCATGACTGGCAGCTCTTTGCAGAGCTCTGTGCTTGTGGCAGAACAGGAAGTATGTTGAAAATGAGTTAGCCTTTTCCCTTGGCAGTCATCACTTTCTAATGCCTTTTACCTCCTGAGACCAGCAGTGCTATGGCACTCCTGGACTGTCCTGGTGCAGGATAAGGAGCATTTAGGCTTTAGTTTTAGCATACCTGTTGTTACGGTTACATTTGTTTGTTAAATATAATGATGGCATTGGGAATAATGCATTCATGACTTTCCTGATTAAGACAATGGCACAGCTCTGGTGGCGTCTACTTGAAATTTGATCATGTGGCTTCAGAGGCTGGCAACCACATCCTACTTTTGGGTTAGCCAAATAAAACTATATTTTGGTTTAGTGCTGCTAGCTTTGACGAAATGATGGTTATGAAATTTGGGCCAGAGTTTATGTTTACTTAAACTACAGCTGCCATGAGACAGAGTCCATCTTTCCTAACAAAGGAAAGCAGCATATGAAATATGTCTTTTAAAATAACATTTTTCAAAGGCGCTTTCCCACTTAAAGACACAGATACTAGTGCCACTTGTGTTCTGAAACCTATATTAAAATTATACTATACTGTAGCCCACAAACTCAAGTCACGCTTTGCAAACTGTTTATTATTTGCATATACATAAAGCTTGATGACATGTATCACACAGATCTAATTTCAACCATGTCTTTTCTTTAATAAACAAAACATGCTGTACCAGCAGAGCTATAACCAAGTGATGATAACATCTGGTTTTCAGACCATGTGCAGATAAGAAAGATAACTTTTTTCTCCCAAAACAACATGGAAATGGAAAAAAGAATAATGACAAATCTGGCTTTTTGACAACTGCTGAGTAAGTAGGGGCATATTTTCAAAGACAAGTAAGGGTTTCACCATTCCTGTCTACTATTGCTTTAACCAGTATGCTTAACACTGAGCTAGGAATTGAGTACTTCTCTAAGACGTCTAGATTCAAAATGACCATACATTCACTAAAACATCTCATGTCTATTTTACAAGAAAGATGAGGAAACAGCAGGCTGAGATGAATGGTGTCAGATTCAATTTTTTCCTCTCTTGTTACAGGCCCTGCTATAGTGACTTTGGGTCCCCGTAATCCTGTTTTCCATCTCAGTTACATTCTTTACCGAATGAGGTAGACCTCCGCACTGCATGAGAACCAGAGCCTTGTCTTTTCTATTATTTCTAGCTCAGGAGTAATACTTTGTACTGTCAGACCATGCCTCAATAGCCTGTTGGGAAGAGACCAGAGCCAGAGATCTTCTCCAGTACATCCTTGATCTGGACAGGCAGAAGACCAGGGTCATGGGAAATTTACCTTATGACTTAGATGCAGACCTGCTTTGCCACCTGCAGAAGTGAGAATAAAAACTTGAAGCCCTGATTTGAGTCATCTTCTCTTCATTATCGTCCTTTCACTAACTAGATCAAACAACCATATAATCTCTATCACGCTTTTTGAGCAGATCCCTTCAAGGCAAACAGAGAGGCAGCTAGAGAGCAGAGACAGAACGTTTATGATTTCAAGAAGTGATATGCAACTTTTCTCCAGGGGTGAATGGATTAGAAATTATTTTGTCTATTCTGTTAGGTGGAGAGTAAAACTCTGGCCTCACCTCAGCTGCAAGTCTTTCATTGACCTCAGTGGGTACACAATTTCACAGTGCTTTCTGTTCTATAACTTAATATCATTGCAATCCAGGGGCGTAATACTGGGATTTCAAACCAGACTGAAACTAACTGAATTTTGGCACAGCTTTCCTGACCATTATGCAGTTTTGAAAATGGGCATCATGTTAGTCAAAGTGAATTACAGTTTGTAGTCTCTTCAGCAAACTCTAGGATAATTCCGCATTTTGTCTCATAGACTTGCAAAATCCCAATCAGATCTCATCTCACTGCAACTGGGAGACAAAGTAGTTATCCAATATGGCTAAAACCATAAAACTTTGTTCCCACAGTGTTTTCACATTAGGCTTTAATCAAGATCTAGACCCTGTTTTGCAAAATTGAGAAATGAAGCTAAGGTCTGTTCTGATTTCCCGCATAACTGCTCTGAATAATTCTGTATTAATTCATCTAAATAAATTTAAACCCAACAGCCAGCAGGTGTACTGGAAGATTCCAGGCTGTGGGGAAGTCAAATGCAGAGGGACAGCTCCTACCCACGACACTACGCATGTTAAATCCTCAAAGATTTGCCTTCCCCTACAGTTTTTTTAATTGACTCTTATTTGTCTTCTTGTACTGGAGGGCTCAGGCAAGTCAGGGCACTACTGGGCTACCTCTTTTCCAACACATTATAAAAGTGCTTCTGTGTCATCAGGGCTTCAGGGAGATGTAGACTGTTTTTTATGAGAGGTGCCTAAATATCTCTGAAGGCCTCAGTCTTACAGACTAAGAGCTAAGACAGGGCAAACAGAGGATACTGAAGGACAAAGGCCAGGAGGATGGAGCCAGGAAGATCACCAGACCTCTCAGCGTGGAACTCCCCGTGGGTGTGTACCCACACTCTTTCATCAGCTTTGGCTCTTCCAGTGATGCCAGCAAGTCAGCTGGGCTTAGGTGTGCACAAAGTCAGTATCAGACATTATCGCCGGTTCATGACTGCCCATCTTATGCTTCAGTACCTTTGACATTTTAACTTCTTTTTTTCAGAAATTGTTCTGGTGACATTATATTTTCAGATTTACACCTAGACTAGCCTTATTACAGCAAAATACAGACCTTCAATATTTATGATGTTGTTTCATCTCCCAAGTAAGTATGCTTTTCCCCAGACATTTTGTTTTGATCTTCTCTGTTAAGAGCTATAGCGCCTTCATTTTATGCAGGTCTCTTCTTTTTGTTCTTTAGTAATAACATAACCATGCAAAAATATGTGTGATGAAGCCTTAAACCCCCTGAGACCTATTCAGTGTGGAACTTTGCTATGAACTTGAATGTACAAAAGAATGCCTCTCATTAATGGACATTTATATACCATCTGCATAATAACTTTTTTCTGTTCCTTCTCCCCTTTTTATGTCTTTGGTCCTTTGACGTTGGCCACACATTGGCTGTCGGAGGTCAGTTACAAGACCAAGATTTGGATGAGAACATTACAGCACAATCTATGGAGAATCTAAAATATATAGTTGCTATTGACTCTGTCAGAAACCTTTTTCCATATTTAAAAAAAGAGTAGAAATTAGGATTAGTTTTAATGTTGATTAGGGTTAAGGTCAAAACCAGTCTTATATTTTATATCTGTTGAATTAATTTTAAATTAAATTCAACTGTCTGGTTAGGCGGAGTTATTTCAGTTACAGTGGGTTCTACGCCTTGGAAAAGCTATTTTCAAAACAAGTGGAAATAATTATTTGTATTGATTTATACGTGATATTGTATGTATCTTTCTGGTTTTTCATGCAAAATTTAAAGAGCATAACTACTCTGATAGTTGACTTAAAAAAAGGCAAATACATTTTTGTTCTAAATCACATACTATTTGAACTAAAAAATAAGCAGGTATTCCTTTAACAATACGACCTTTCTTCAAACAAATTGTTTTTCCAAAGCCAAGAGAAGTGTAGCATC